>Ga0228711_1000399_pt1 | contig 51277 bp, 23 predicted proteins | sample MedpolnodulmetaG_2_FD_177996 | JGI IMG/M metagenome (GOLD analysis project Ga0228711, IMG submission 177996) | Root nodule microbial communities from Medicago polymorpha collected in Santa Monica, California, United States - brown nodules | ecosystem: Host-associated > Plants > Roots > Nodule... | reverse complement strand
TTTAAAAAAAAAATCTAAAAAAAAAAAAAATCTAAAAACAATTTCAAATTAAAAGATATTAAGATTATGTTTTTTATGGGAGGGGGGGAAAATAAGTATCAAAAGATGAAAGTAATTTTGCAACAAAAAATCCATTTTATATAGTTGTATCAAATTTAATTAAATTATTTTTTTCAAAGAAGTGATTTTTTTTCAACAAACAAAAATGGATTATATTATCAACCAACAGAGAGTCCTTATCAAAGAAGTGATTGATATTCTGATAAATAAACACAAGATTATACTTTTTAATAAAGTCTCTAAAAAATAATCTCTAATTTATAGAATGTCAAAAATCATTTTTATAATCTATAAAAAATGATTCATATATTTAATTTACATTTATTAAAATAATTTTATGATTTTCATATATTTTCATCTCACAATGGATGCATTTGATGCAATAGAACTACCTCACTGTGAATTTTTATTTTGTAGGTATTCTAATGAAAAATGACAATTGTTTATGCACATGTTCACTCCCATATTAGCATTTATGTTTTATTTTTAGAAAACTAATTTTTCTATCTGGCATAAACATCTCAACAAATAATTCATATCTACTTTAATTTTATAGTCCAAATTTTTTGTTTTGTTTTTGAAGAATAGTCCAAATATTTTATTTGGACTGAGCAGACACCTCTTAGACTTATTCATTCTTATTTTGATATGACAGAGATATTATACCACACGCTTTCACTTTGACAACAAATTACTAATTAAACAAAAATCATTAATTAGGAAGTTCAACTCTATTTAATTTCATGACGAGAAATTTTTTATTAAAGTAATACAACAATTGTATAATTTTGCTGATTTAATAATTGGTATGGATTCCTTCGTGTCTGGGTATTTAAAAAATGTTTATTTTATATGTGTTGATAATTTTACTAAGTCCAGTTAATTTCATCTGCTTATGTATCTATTGATTTGCAAGTACTTAAAATATATTTTTTATTCTATTTGTGTGTACCTATTAAGATATAGATATAAGTAGTGGTCCATGGGAATATCATATATACCAAATTTTGCTCATCCTTAATTATTCGTCTAATTCGGGCAACGTTGGTAAATATAATAGTAAATAGAAAAACGTACCAAAACGACAGCGTTGCACTCATCGTGAAAGTGTGAGAAAGAAAAAAGATCCATCATCTGAGTTTTTGCAGAGCTCATCAAATCTAACCTCCATTCCCGCTTTCTCACTTTTTCTCTCATAAACCGCACACGTAACCCTAATTCATCTTATTTAACACGATTTGAATTAATTTCACCGACAATCTTCTTATTTTTTTTTGTCCATTTTCAATGATTCATTTCATAAATTAAGCTCAAGCTTAGCCATTTCAATAACCATGATCTAAATTCCTCACTGAATCATACGCATTCATTAAGGTAAGCTTCTTTCACTTTCGATCTTAATCCTTTTCCTAATTCAATTCATATTCATATTCATATTCATATTCATTCCCTCTGCATTGATCCAGTTTCAGATTTAATGTTTTATTTATATGCGTAACTGTTTTTTTTATTTTTATTTTTTAATTTTTGTGCTGTATGAATTGAATTTGATTGTATTTTATTGGGATCTGAAATTTGTGTGTGGATTAAAGTTGAGTTTTGAATTTTGGTGTGTAGGTTTTGAGATGGCATGGTTTAATGCGAAAAATGCATGGGGGAACTTCCCTGATTTGGCGGGAGCTGTGAATAAGCTTCAAGAGAGTGTCAAGAGTATTGAGAAGAATTTTGATACTGCTCTTGGTTTTGAAGAGAAAGATGGCGAATCCAGTAACAACGAACAAGGTAATTTCTATTTCAGATTCTTATTATTATTGCTTATCTCTGTAGCACGGGCACTTTTGATTGAAGGCGCCCCTGTCTGACACGACACCAACATATGTGATTACATTCAATGATGCCATTTTTTAAATTATTACTAGTGTCAATGTCGTGTCGGGCGTTGGTGTCTATTCTGTGCTTCATAGTTGCTTATCTCTGCCTTCTTAATGGATTGTTGCATCGAGTGAGAAATTTAAGTTTTGTAGATAGGAATTTTGAAATGTTGGGTTTGATGTCTGTTCTTAACGCGGGGAGAATTATCAGCTTTTACACTGATTTGAGTTGTGCCCTTTTTGTTTTCCAGCTTCAGAATCTTCAGGATCATGGCCTACTGATGGGAAGGCACTATTTAACCCTGTCTTGGCCTTTATGGGTAACAAAGGTGAGGAAGATAGTGAAGAAACATCTGAGAACGTTGAATCCTCTAAGCAAGAATCTGAACCTGAGACGTCAGTGGAAAAACCTGAGTCTTTGGATCATGTTCCTGTGGCTGAGCGAAAAGAAGTCGTTGAAACAGATAGAAGAGACAATGTGGAAGCTGAAGAAATCACTGTACAAGAGGAAAATAAAGTGCATGAGACCGAAGAAGATGGTGAGCATGTAGAGCCAGTGGATGGAACAACTGTACAGGATTTGGACCACGGAAAGGATGAACAGCAGCAGTTACCGGAGATGCCTGTTGAATTGCCCGAATCTCCCATTCAGAAGTCCGAGAATTCAGATTCCATTAGCAATTCTCAAGAGAAAGAGATTGCTGAAGTGGGAACCTTGGAAAGTCCAGTTATGACGCAGCAGCCCATGGTTTCTAATTTTGGAGATGATGTAGTTGAGGGTAGTACTAGTGAGCTTGGCGAGCCTCGTGGTACTAGTGATGTGCATGATACTACTGAAGTTGAGACAGAAGAGGAGAGTAAAGAAGAAGAGAGGGTCCACACAGAGGAGAATGTAGAGAGAATTTCTTCTGTTCAACCCGAGACATCAGACGATACCGAGAAAAGAGATGATACAGACACGTCTGTTCTACATTCCGTAGCTTCTGAAGAATCCAATAGCACCGATCAACCGTATAATGAACTCCAGTCCATTGCTACTCCAAATGAATCATCTGAGGTGGTATCTGACTTGGTTTCACATGACAATGAGACAATTGTTGAAGAAAATGAAAGGGACCATCTTGCCAATAATATTGAAACAGACATGAAAGAGCAGCATTTGGGTTCAACACAAAATATGCATGACTCGGATTCCAAACTTGAGCTGGAGAGGGTGAAGAGGGAGATGAAAATGATGGAGGCAGCATTACAAGGTGCTGCAAGACAAGCTCAGGTATTTCATAAACTCTACATAATCTTTAAAGAAATAAAACTTTTGAGTGCACATTCATTTTTGTTGCAAGTGTCCAGATGGAAAGAATATTGTTCTAAGTGGCCAGATTGGAAAAAGATGTAGGGCTCCAATCTTGTTATTTTTTTAGCATGAAAATGTTCACATGGTCTCAAGGTAGCTAGTATTAAAGTGAAGAAGTTTTGCTCTGCTGTTGAACTTTTCTTCTTGTTAAGGTTTCTAATTCACTGTCATAGACATGCTTTGCTTGCTTTGTTGTGGACTGATTGAGAAGTATACTTCACAAATTTTTTCTTTTTCGTATTAGCAATGAAAGCTTTTGTGATGCATATTTATTTTGTAACAAGTTCCCAGACAAGTCAATTTAGGGTTCATATCTTGTTACATTTTGAGCATGAAAACAAGTGGTCATATGGTCTCTTGGCACTTGGCAGGATTTATTATGATTAAGAAGTTTCTTCATGGCCTAATTATACTTTTCTTATTGGTTACGGCCTAAGGGATATTTTGCTAGGATTCTTGTACATTAAACTAAGATCATGAAGATTGCCTTGTGGTGTTAAATAGTTAAGTTTTTAATTCACTTTATTTTAATTTGTTTTCTTGCTCCATTTTACCCCTTTTCTTCATCTATGACCAACTTATATCTTCTGAATTTTTTATTAAATAAATCAACACTAATGACCATTTTGCAACTGTCCTTAAGGGGATTTGAACTCAGTCCCTTGAGATTACAAAATTCAAGCTTTTACCACTAAGCTGACATGTCATGGACTAGATAAGTTAAAGGCTCGTGCTATAAATCATTGTTGGCGAAAAATCATTTGATTTGATTTTTTTAATTAATGTATCTATATGTTCAAAAAGCTCCATGTCTTGTCTAATTATGCTCCCAGGCTCCCAACCTTTGTCTCCTATGTACAATTTTTGCAGCCATGAGAGTGTTGTATGTATTATCACAATTTTTTACTCTTGGTTCTCTTTGCAGGCTAAAGCTGATGAGATAGCAAAATTGATGAATGAGAATGAACAATTCAAAGCTTTAATTGAAGATTTAAAGGTATATTTATTTTTTCAATACAGGGTAGTTAGGATCATGTTATGCTTTAATAGTAGTTTTTTCATACACTATGCTGCTTAGTTTTTGGTGTTGGATGTGTGGTAAAACCAGATGGGATAAGATTAGAAATGACCATATTAGAGAGAGACTTGGGGTAGCACCTATAGTAGAAAAGGTGGTAGAAAACAGGCTTAGGTGATTTGGACATGTAGAAAGAAGACCTATAGATTATGTAGTACAGAGAGTAGATCAGATGGAGGATACTCAGATCACTAAGGCAGAGGAAGACCTAGAAAAACTATCAGAGAAACTATTAGGAAAGATTTGGAAATTAATGAGTTGGACCGGAAGATGGTGTATGATAGAACACTATGTTGTAATTTGATCCATTTGGCCGACCTCACTTAGTGGGAAAAGGCTCGGTTGTTGTTGTTTTTGTAAACTAATTAATTAGCATGTTCTGTTTCTCTCTTTTGTCATGTGTCCTGTGCCCCAACGTTCTTAAAAATATTTCTATTTAATTGTCGATAATTGTGGAGCAGAGAAAGTCCAATGAAGCTGAAGTTGAGTCTTTGCGAGAGGAATACCATCAGAGGGTTTCAACTCTGGAGAGAAAGGTATAATTTGTCATAAATCTTATGTTTCCTTACTCAACAAAGTTTTCAATATCAAAATGATTTATCCAAAGTTGTGTATAGCATTTTCAATCTGTATATCAAAGTTATAATTGAAATTTTTGTCATGGAAAACGATATACCGTGTCACAAATGACAGAAGTCTTGTTAGCCAAGAAAAGAGTTATGGGGATGATAGCATGTATTATAATTTCAATTCTAGAGATCACGAGCATGTTAAGCATTGTAGGCTGGTATTAGAAATTCATCTTGGATTTTGAAAATTGTGATTTATCAAAAGGATTATTGGATATTACATATATGTTTTAAGGGTATACTTTTAACTAAAACTGTTATGTGACTCTATGCATTTTGTATTCAATTGTAGGTTTATGCTCTCACCAAGGAACGGGATACACTTCGTCGAGAGCAGAATAAAAAAAGCGATGCAGCTGCTCTATTGAAGGAAAAGGATGAAATCATTACTCAAGTTATGGCAGAAGGTAACACTATCTGAAATCAAACCTAAATCTGTATTATCCTGACTTCAGTGGATACAAAACTTTTTTGTTTGATGTGTCTTGTTAGGGTTGATTATATGGATGTTTCTTTTAGACATAAGTCAACAAAGTCTTCTTTAACAAAAACTGTAACTCTAAATTGTTCTGTTGGATACTTATTTAGACAAATACTATAGCAATAACACTATCTTTGGATGCCAAGAGAAATAGAAAAGAAGGAAATATGAAGAGAGAAACAGCGAAGTGGAGTAGAAATTTTATATTGTTTGGATAAACAGAAATAGAGAAGAGAGAAATACAAAAACGTTTTTGCTTCAGTTAGGATGAATAGAAATGAGTAGAGAGAAATCGATAAAAATAGTAAAAGATAATTTTAACCTTGTAATTTAAGTTTAAATATAATTTAAGTAAAAGATAAATTTAGTTGTACTTTTTCATAAATAGAAAAAAAACACGAGATACAAATGGAAACAAAGCAACAAGTGTGAAAACAATATGTAAAATAAAAAACATGAAATGGTGTTCAAAAATAATAATTATCAAAACATTCTACAATTAATATTAATATTAATAGGAATAGGTAATCTGAATTTATTGTCTGGTTGAAATATTTTGTTCACAAAATTGGAGTGTGCAAGACATAGGATGGCGGTGACAACGTTGATATAAAATATATAGCATACTGCAGCGGAAAGCAGGTATATTTATTGAAGATTAAAAAAAAGAAAAATAAATCATTATATAGTGGCCTCAGAATAAAAAGGAGAGGGGTATTATGTAAAAAACTGACACTCTCCTCTCATTCAACACACATTCTCGCCTCTTTGGGAGAGAAGTTTTCTTCAATCTCCAAAATCCAAACATATAATCGATCGGCAATTCTTTTAATCTAGATTGTAGGACATGTCAAAATGTGCGGTTTCTGGGGGCATTCAGATGTGGATATTGCTTGGGTTTTAACAGATTACATTGAGGTGGTTCCATCAATGCCTAGTTTGACATAAACTTGGTTCTTCAATAGCTTTGGTTATTATTATCTTACGGTACATGCAAGTCATAAGTTGATTTTAAACAAAACTGAATCCAATCGATACCAACCACTACGTGCATCAAATCCAATCGATCACAGCTTGCCCCTGAACTTTGAAGCCGCACACTTTTATCTTGTCAACTTTGTGCGGCTAGCCTTTTTTTTTATGTGAACTTTTATTTGAATCTTGAATTATTACGAGGTTCATATGCACTAGCTTATGTTTTTTGTCATGTCATTTGTTTTTCCTTAAAATTGTCATATTTTTATTAATAATGTATCTTACGATTCAAAAAAAGATCCAATTCATGATTCAAAAAATAGGTCGTCCTTCTGATAACCATGTTTCATAGCACAAACAAACTAGATGCATCATGCGTACTAATTTTTTCCATTCAAGTTTTTATAGGTAAGAATTTTAAGGTTAAAAGTGTTTAATCAATTCAATTTTAGTGACTGCTACTTGTGTTTTGATAGTTGGAATTGGAAAGTGAAACCTAGCTTGATGGACACTACAGCTTGGGATCTACAGTTATAGATGAAAAAGTTGACCAAACATATTTTCAAATTAATTCTTTTAGAGGTTCACTTGGTGGAAAGGATTGAATAATGTCAACAAAAGAGAAAAGACAAAGGCTGTCAAAATTGAGAGTTTAAGAAAACTCCTATTGTGACAAAAAATAATATATAGATGACATACATTTATATAATACAATAAATGCATCCATAATTCAAAATTTCATCTCAATTATAAAGCAAAAAGTTTATATGAACAAAATCAAACTAACAAAAAGGAAAAGGAACTGAATGTGAAAAATGAGATAGAAAAAAGATAAAATAAACTCTGTTAAAAATTCCCTGGGAGTTTACCGAGTTCGCTGCAAGTCCAGCCGAGTAAACTTGGTTTCATTTCCAAGTTTGCCAAAATTCGTATTTACAGCAGAGTCAATTCGAAATTGATACCTAGACTCGTGAAATCATTTCCACAAGTTAAGTTAACTCGCAATTTTAACAACCTTGGAAAAAAGGGATAAATTAAGGATGAATGATGTCTAGTTTGTAAAGTTTGTATTATCTGTGAGTCTGTTACTGTTCACCGCTCTGCTTGGAAAATGGATAATTTCATCTGAAGGGCTTTGCTGTTAAAACAAAAACTTTCTCTATTGAAGCATATGCCAGCAGGTTACTTACTAGTGATTGATTATAGAGGCCCTTTTTTAAGATTAAATTTTCTTTCATCTCAGGTGAAGAGCTTTCTAAAAAACAGGCTACTCAAGAATCTACAATAAGGAAACTTAGGGCTCAGGTATGCAGAGTACTTATTTTATCTTCCTACAACAGTCTTAAATCCTTTTCTATCGGTAAATAATGAATCTTATATTTACCTTTTTTCACGAAAGCTAGATTAGAGATCTTGAGGAGGAGAAAAAAGGTTTGACTACTAAACTTCAGGTAACTGAATACCAAGAGCATTATTGAAAGTTATTATTTTTCTTGCTACTTTTTTGGAAGTTATTACTCTGTTGAAAAAGATTTTCTTCGTGATATAGTTTGGCTGTAAAAATCCCATTTCAATGATTGTAATTATATAAATGTCATATTACTTTTAGGTCTCGAGTGTAATTTATGATTTATTCTTGTGTGCTACTGCTGCTGTGGATTCTCTATGTCATTGGAAAGCATCAAATTCCTTTTTAAAGCAGTAGGTGTTGACACTCCTAATGTTATTTGGATTTCTAATTTAAGCTGATGTTTGGTTGATGTCATGCTATCCAGGTGGAGGAGAATAAAGTAGAAAGCATCAAGAGGGACAAGACAGCTACAGAGAAGTTGTTGCAAGAAACAATAGAAAAACATCAAAATGAACTCGCAGTACAGAAAGAGTATTACACTAGTGCTTTGGCTGCTGCCAAGGAGTCTGAAGCATTAGCAGAGGCTCGAGCAAACAATGAAGCAAGAACTGAGCTAGAGAGTCGTCTAAGAGAAGCCGAGGAACGTGAATCTATGCTAGTCCAGGCACTTGAAGAGCTGAGACAAACCTTAAGTAGAAAGGAACAGCAGGTTTTTGTTGTGTTTTCTGCCTTTTTTTCTTTTTACTAAATTGACTTTCTCAGGATTTAATTCAACTGTTTCCTTCATCCATATGCAGGCTGTCTTTAAAGAAGACATGCTCTGTAGAGACATCGAGGATCTTCAAAAACGTTACCAGGTTTGCTCCCCTGCTCTCTGCTTGTCTGTCAGTTATTTAACTTTTTGAGGATGCTGCTTTTCCTTGTTTTATTGAAGTTTTAGCAGCGGTGTTTGCGCTTTCGGTAGTTTCTAATTTAACGTGCATTTGCTAGGCAAGTGAAAGACGTTGTGAGGAACTGATTACACAAGTTCCAGAATCTACAAGGCCACTTTTAAGGCAAATTGAAGCCATGCAGGTAATAAACATATGATCGAGAATTGCTTTTCCTCTGTTTTTTGTTCTGCTGTGTGGGATCTGTGCTAAACTAGAATTCACCTGATAACAGGATTCAAATGCCAGAAGAGCTGAAGCTTGGGCTGCTGTTGAAAGAACTCTTAATTCTCGACTACAGGTTTCTAGAATAATTTACTTCTAATTTTAGAATCTTTCCTACTAGTTATTATATTATTGTATTTCTTTATCTTTTTCAATGAAATCTACAGGAAGCCGAGGCTAAAGCTGCAACTGCTGAAGAAAGAGAGAGATCTGTGAATGATCGCTTGTCTCAAACCTTGTCTCGAATTAATGTTCTTGAGGCTCAGGTTCTGCAATTTCTTGAGTGAAATCATGTCTTAAATGGCGGTTTTTGTGTATGTGTGACTAACTTCAATGAATTTCAGATTTCATGTCTTAGGGCAGAACAAACTCAATTAAGTAGGACCCTTGAAAAGGAGAGACAAAGGGCAGCTGAAAGTAGGCAGGAATATCTTGCTGCAAAGGAGGAAGCTGACACTCAAGAAGGTCGTGCTAGACAGTTTGAGGAAGAGATTAGAGACATAAGACAGAAACACAAGCAAGAGTTGCAGGAGGCATTGATACACAGGGAGCTTCTTCAGCAGGTAGAGTTTCTGCTTAGGGTTTCAAACTTGCATCGTTAAGTGACATCCATGTTATATGAAGCTCTTGGTTTCTTCTTGCATTAAATTTATCCCATCTTTCAATTCTTCCATTACTTTGGTCATTGAATGTACCAGCCAAAGACATTTATTTGGTTTCTTGCTGATGAATTTTTCTGAAAAATGTAACAAAAGAAAGCCAACTTGCTTTTTTAGGCATTTCAAAACATATGTGGATGCTTGGGATATAACAAATAATAGCAACATGATGTAGAACATTTGAGAAAGCTATGGAGCTGAAATCATATATTAAAATAAAAACAAAAAATTGATGGGATATGGTATTGTTGGTAATAATGTTGAATTCTATCCATCTTATTAGAAAACCTTTGTGATTTTTATTGTCATTTTTTCCAGGAAATAGAAAAAGAAAAGGCTGCTCGATCAGATCTGGAAAGGACTGTTCGCGCTCATTCTGCGCCGTCATCAGATCAAACTTCCACAACAAAGCATAATTCTGCTTTTGAGAATGGTGTGATGCTCTGCTTCTCTTTACATCGCTCGGTTCAGTTGTCTTGTCTGTCTATTTTCTATAATATACTTTATGATGTAGGGAATCTGGCCCGAAAACTCTCTAGTGCAAGCTCTCTTGGAAGCATGGAAGAAAGCTATTTTCTTCAAGCATCACTGGATTCATCTGACAGTTTTTCTGAACGGAGAAATCCAGGAGAACTAAGCATGAGTCCTTACTATATGAAGAGCATGACACCCAGTTCTTTTGAGGCTGCCCTTCGTCAGAAGGAGGGTGAACTTGCTTCATATATGTCACGTCTGGTATGATTGGTTGCCTTCATTCTCTAGTTTAATATTTGGCATCATGCTGATAGAAACTGGTACCAATAGCCTAAGTTACTGAATAGCGACTGTTAATTATTGACTAATCTCTAGAGTAAGGTTCTCAATCAGAGATAGAACTTACACTTGGACACAAACATAATTGAAATGTTGCACAGAACACACATATGAAGATACAATTCCTACCAAGGATTTGAGAGACTGGGATCTCTCCCTTTCCAGATAGCCACTCTAATATATCCTGGATAACCAACAATGACAGGCTGTTTCCTTTTTATTCACACACCACACATAGCTAACTTAATAACTGCTAATTATAAAATAAATAACTGTCTACTGCACACATTAATTTCTTCCTCTCCTCTTATTAACATTCTTTGTTAGAGGCCCAACACATACCATCCAGTTCATAGCTCTATTGTTTCTTGTCATTGACAACTTCTCATAATGTTTAAGTAATGAAATTTATATTAAGCTATTAGATCATATGATGTCGATGTCGATGTTGATGTTGATGTTAATTTTATTTTTATTTTTAGAATACAATGATGACATTTTTTTAATTATAAAAATTTCAGGCATCACTGGAATCTATTCGTGATTCTCTTGCTGAAGAGTTGGTCAAATTGACAGCACAGGTAAGTTCAGCATCCTGTATATTACCATAGAAAGAGAGAAAGGAGACGCAAGAATACTATAATGGGATAGACTATAATGTGTAGTGACCCTCATATTTATATTACTAGTTAGTTACTAGGTTAAGAGAGTGATACAAAAGAAAGACATGTGGATCAAGCCCATATACTCATGACTAAACCCTAGCAACTTATTTTAATAACTCTTTAACAATTATCCTCTGGTCCATTTCCTTGTTGACCACGATTTGCATATCCACACTGCAGTGTGAAAAGCTGCGTGGAGAGGTTGCTGTGCTGCCTGGCTTAAAATCAGAGCTAGAAGCACTGAGGAGAAGGCACTCTGCTGCTTTGGAGTTGATGGGTGAACGTGATGAAGAGGTAATTTTTATACCTAATTTTGCTTTCTAAAAGCGATATTTTAGGGGGTGTTTGTGTTGTGTAAGTGTTTGATATTTCTAGGAATTTTTTAAAATTTATTTAGTTTGAAATTTAAAATATTAAAAATAGAACAAGTAAACAGAGGGAAGTGAATAGTTATTGTTAGTTGTGTTTTATTTCCATAAATATAAAACAATACCTGTGAATGATTTTATAATTAGTACCAAACATGGAAATGTTTTATTCCCAATCCACTTTTCCAAAATATTTATGGTAACCAGACCTTGAAGGAAACTCACCCTGAAAGATAATTTTTGTTCAGATACAAGTTTGGACCGTTCCTGTTGTTCCTGTAAATTCTTTTATAAGGAAAGTCATTGCACTTCTAGAAATTTAAGAAGGAACTCACTCTTGTTCACCTTATAAATTTTCTCGTGGTTGAAATATTCAAGAGCCCAGACATCGCACAACTGGATTCCTATCCTCCTTCCATACAATCTGATAAATCAAAATAAAATAAAAGCACTAGACACACTAGGCCCCAAATACAGAGAGGGACAAAGGAGAAAAGATAACAATTTTTGGGTTAAACTAGTTAGTTATGCAAGCCTCTGACTCTAAAATACTGTCATTATTCTATCCGATTTCCTTTCACATAATTATAAATAGATAAGTTATCTACTTTCCATCTGAACAAAATTGAATGTGTTTAGCTGGAGGAACTTCGTGCGGATATTGTTGATTTAAAGGAAATGTACAGAGAACAAGTCAACTTACTTGTGAATAAGGTACTTTAAGCAAGACCTTTTGCTACTTAGAAACCCTAGTTATCTTTTTATATTATTTTCTTTTATCTAACCATGCCATATATTTTTTTACAGATCCAGATAATGAGTTCATCAACCTAATTTAGCCGAAGAAGGGGCTTGGGGAACGGAAAGGCTAGTAGCGTCTAGCAACCATTTTGCGATGGCCATGTTTTTGAGCTGTGTACAATGTCAATTGGCACAGTAACAGTACATTGGAGATTAGTGCCTTTAGACTCTGAAGAATGACTCCTTTCAGGTCTTCAAGAAGGATTTATACTTTGTCTGAGCAACATATATTGATATTGATGATCTCCCTTGCTAAATATGATTTGTATTATGAGTTATGACTTGGGGAATGTTGTATAGTCTGTGAGAATCTTCTGAGATATAGGGATTCTTTTCGAGTGTGTGATGATACAAATAAACAAAATATATATTCCTTTACCTGTGAGTAGTGACCATGTTGCTTTTTCTGGGTCCCCCTTTTCCATGCAAATCAGTTGGTGTATTATATAATCACAATTAGCGTGTGTTTGGTTATGCGGTGGATAAAATTGATTTTGTAGAATTGATTTTGATTAAAAGTGAGTTCAGTGAAAAATGATTTATGTTTGGACACCTTTACCATAGAAGTGATTTACATGAAAAATGTTGTTTGGTTATTTTGTATCAAAATTGATTTTGGTTGTGTAAATGACCAAAATGGTTTTTTTTATGTGTGCATTTAAAATATATTTCGTTTAACTTTTCTACAAATTTCATTTCCAATTTTAGTTTTTTTTTTGGTAAAAGTTTCCAATTTTCGTTAGTTATTTAATTTTATGTTACTTTATTAATTTTAATACAATTTTAATAACAAAACCTTTCTACCAAAATTAGATTATTAATAAAACTGTCAGCAAATAAATTTAATTTTATGTTACTTTATTAATTTTAATACAATTTAATAACAAAACCTTTCTACCAAAAATAGATTATTAATAAAACTATCGGCAACTAGAGATTCATATTTATGGGCTCCAAAAATTATACAGGACTATTAAGAAAGGTTTTTTTTTTATGGGCTTAGCAAGAAACAAAAATATTTCACAACAAAAAACACTGTTTACAACAGTGTCTTCTTCTTGAGTTTTCTGCAACACCAAAAAAATGAAAGACTTCACAAGAACAATAAAAAAACGCAGTAATAATCAACAGTGAGATATAGTAACAGATTTCTTAAGTAGGTGAATGGATCTGTCAAATATTAAAAGGTATGTGAAAGGAAGTGACAAGATTCAAGGGTAAAAGAGACAAATGGTGTTGTATACTTTCAGGTTGGATAAACACGATTTCAAGAAGCTAGGGAGAACAGCTTCTCTAAGAATCAATTTTGAAAATGAAAACGTACGACGTCGGTAAAGTGTTGGAGGAAAACCAAACACAGTGAAATCACGTTTCATGAATAGGACGTGCGTTTAAGTGTTTTCACCGGGCAACCAAACACTTATTTTGATTTGAATACAGTACATTATTACGATTTTATGACTTAACAAAATAAAATAAATTTTTAAAAATAAATATTTTTTTAGGGATAAAATAAATCTTCTTATTGGCTGTAGATTTGTATCTGAATTTTATAAAAATTGTTTGAGTAAATTCCACTTTTCTCTCCTAACAGATGTTTAAAGTACATTACCATTTCCTCTTATGTCAAAATATATGATACCCTCCCTTTTTTGCAAAACATATTACAAAAAATTACACTCATTTCCCGAGAGAAACTTGAATGTAGACAAGAATGAAGACAAAACTCTAGTATAGGCTAAGGTAGTAGCCCAAGTCTTTTCAACAACTCAATCAAATATTAATGAAAGGGACAACACTGCGATAAACTAAACATCAAGGGAATACATGTTGCAACAGTCCAATTTGATTTGCTTATATAAGAAGCTCTCCAACTCTCAGCAAAGTACAACAATTGACATATTTACGAGCGCAAGAGAAAAAACTACAATTGAAAATTGAAATACTAAGCAACATTGAAATCTGTTTTAGAGAGGAACAACACTTACTAAGTGACAAATAAAGTCACAAGTGCTATTCATTTCATACACTGTCCATCAAGATTATACACTTGTATTGAGCTAGAAACGGTATCATTCTCTCTGTGAAAGTAAACTTTGTACTGCATCAAACACTTGTATCTTATCATTATTGTAACTCTTCAAAGTGCTAAGTTGTAGAGAAATATAAGGTATTGTAAGGTAGATAAGATATATATTAGTGCTTGTAATTGATTCACATTATAGTGGATTAAGTCCTCAACGGCACTGAGGCGAAATCTCTCTGTGAAGAGAGGATTGGATGTAGTTGTCGAGTTTGGAGTGAACCACAATAAATTCATTGTGTCTTTATCCCTAATCTTATCCCTCTTAACTCAAAGCGTATCTTAACCAACTTAATTTTATAAAAGAAATGGGAAAACTTTTTCTTTTTTAAAACCCATCACAATTCACAATACAAATCTCCATTTCTTGTGATTTTCTCTCCTTCAGTTGGCATCAAACGAGGAATTGGTGAATTAGTCTAAATTTCCAGTTTTCATTAGGTGACATGAAAAGATGTAGAGGAATTGGCGTTTAAGATCGGACGACAATAACTTAGTGGGAATGGATTAGAAAACAAGGGAAGAGACTGCTTGTTCAAACCAGTAAATGAGAGGGAATTGAACAAATCAATAAGTACTCCTCACAATACAATGTTAGAGCCAAGATGATACAGAAACAATGACCTTAAATATTACGATGGTGACAAAAATATGAGAGCAATTCATTTTTACATCACATCATTTGAAATTACAAATATGCTATTGTTTTTTCATATCACATTCATTAAAATTAGACAAATTGTCTGCTCAAGTATGTTATGATGATAACAAAAAAAATATAAGAGAATGATTTATATTCTATGGTTTGTGGGCCTAACACAACTCCGGCTTGTGAGGTGAGGATTGCCCTCACTTATAAACACATTGTCAGGCCATGTCCTATCCGATGTGGGACTCTTAACACACCCCCTCACGACCAACACTATTGGGCTTGGTTCGTAGACATAAATGGTGGGTGACCCGATAGTGGAAACCTGATAGTAGGTGGCCCAATGAATCTTGGAGAGGCTCTGATACCATCTTAGAAATCGTGGTTGGGCCTACACAACCCCACAAAACTGACTTGTGAGGTGAGGATTGCCCCCACTTATAAACACATCGGATAGGACATGGCCTGACAATGTGTTTATAAGTGGGGGCAATCCTCATCTCACAAGCCGGTTTTGTGGGGTTGTGTTAGGCCCAACCACGATTTCTAAGAGTTAGTAATAATGGTAGTATCAATATCATTTTACAATTGTCTCATGTGCAATTCGAATTATGTTCCTTGAGCTTACAAATTCAAGTTCTTACCACTGACACCTCTAACATAGATCACTGGTCATCTGAAGCAATTTACTTGAAAAATATGATATGATGCTTCCATTCCGTTGATCTACATAATTCACGTTATATCTCTGTTTCCTTTTATTGTTTATGGGGTAGATCTATGTTAGGAGTGAAGAATCAGGTGGCATGCATTGATTAAATGATGATCATATGTCAATATGAAGTGATTAAATGTTTTTTTTTTTTACTTGAGATATGAACATGAAATGACTCCTTGGGAAAATATTTAATTTAAGAGCACTTGGGTATAGAAATGAATGAAGTTTTGTTAATGCAATTGAGTATGTATAAATCACCTTTTATTATAAATGATATTTGAAAATGTATACATGCTATTTATTTTATTTTAACTAACCTGTCTGCTCCGCTTCTTTTTTATTGCTCTTACCTTTGTATGTAATTTGGTTCGTGAGTTTTATAAATTTGCCAATTTATACTCTTCTCTCATGTGTAATAGTATAGATACTTCTAACTTAAGTCACATTTTTTCAATCAACACTTGTGTTCTTATCCTTTATTTTGCTCTATGGCTTTACAAAGGCCTTTGGATTAGCATGAATACAATCATCGGAAATAAATTAGATTCTTCATGTCGAACTACTAGGATAAATTAGTTTATTCATGGTCACTATTTTTCCTTCTAGCCCTTAATCAAAAGAGAAAGCACGCAATGACTATGACAATTGACTCCTCTTTTGTGGAGGAGCCACTAGAAAGTTTGAAGATAAATCTCACAAGGTGAGTTGGTTGCGTTTTCGACAAATAAAAGAAGTACCTCGTTTTGGTTATAATCTACGGAGTGTTTCAACCAAGTGAGAAGAGGAGGACCACGTATACAACACCACCAATAACAATCAAGCATTTCATTAAGTAGAGCCGTGTCTAACAATCATTATTAATTCTAAGTTAGATTAGAGAGATAAGTGTGAAAATGGTGTCGTAAAGAATAAATATAAGGAAAAAAATAGTAAGAAAATTTTGATGGTGTCACGTATGCAATTGACAAGCTTTATTGCAAAAGTCCTTTTTATTCTCAGTTGCAAGATTCTCATATGATAAAGCTTGTCAATTTTTTATTTGCTGATTAAAAAAGAAAATTTGACAAGCTTTATCATATGAGAATCTTGCAACTGAGAATAAGAGGGACTTTTGCGAGAGAGTAAAAAAAAGAAAAGAGGTGATGTGAAAATTAGAACATTGAGGGACATTGTTTTATAAAATAAATCAGATTTGTTTAAATCGGTTGGTATAAAATCAAGCTTAAGCATAATACATTTGTAGTCATTTATACAAACAATCATCTTAAAAGGTGGTAAAATATTATATATTTTACATAATAATTGGCCAGTGCGTACAAGGTTTACAAGTCGTTTATTTAAGTAACCGGTTTATAATGTTTCGTAACATCATTTTAATTGCAAAAATGTATTTTATTTTTATTTTTTATGTTTTAAGTTCGAACTCCGACTCCTGCATATATTATGTAGTGTTCTTATCAATTGAATTAAAATCACGACACCTACTTTTATTGAGAGGGACAATAATATATTTGATGCTTGAAAATAGCAAGTTCCTCGTTAAAGGATTCTTCCACATGACTCATTGAATTAGTAGTTAATTTTTCCAATTTCTAAATAAAAAACAACTACGCGTTAACTATAATAATAAATCTTAAAAAAAAAACAATAATAATAAAGGGCATAATAAAGACTTATATTATAATTCCTTTTAAAAAAACTTACTATAATTATAAATGAAAATCCTTAAAGAAAAAAAGGGAAATGCTAACCGGTGCCCCCGGGGCACTGGTTAAGGATACTAAGAAGGAAAATTATACAGTAACTATTGCATTGAAAACTGTGTAATTAATCCATAAATAAGTCAACAAAGTTTCCTTTATGGTAATAAATTCCTTTTTTTGTATGCTTAACCAGTGCCCCAGGGCACCGGTTAGCATGACCCTAAAAAAAATAGTTATAAATAAAAACTTTTTGTTTTTTGTTGGTACAAAGTAATAATAACTACGCGTTAACCAGGTGTAGTTAAATATCTGTGCAATTATAATAAACATACTAAATTGGAACCTTTGAGCCTATTATGCATGCTAACTCGTGTTAACGATTGGAAAAATATAGAATCTTATTGATTTCATTGATTTTTCTGAAGTGTCGTTCAGCAACAAGTAATTTATAAATTACCAATTTTGATTCTCGATAATTGATGTACTAATTAAGGGTGTTTGCTAATTGCCATATGGTATCTATCGGTTTCGAAGCAAAACTACATATGATTGTGAGGGTTGAGTAACTAAGGATAAACAGTAATCACCTAATCAATAACATTTATCATTTTAAAAAAATTGATCTAAAGATAATGACTCATGTAAACAAATAAGATCTTTTCCAATTTGATGTTGTTTAATGCAAAATATAATATAATACTAAAAAAATAAAAATTAACATCAAATTAATAGATTATATTTGAAAAATATAAAATATATTAAATTAAACTAAATGAATATTATTTTAAAATATTAAAAACCAACAAATAATATATTAATTCAATATATCATACTTATATAGAAAATAAACTATAAAAATATATGTAGTCAAAAATTAAAATATATGTATGTGATTTAGTTCATTTTGAAAAATAATATTCAAATTCTATCTCATTCGATTTTCACATAAAGACATTTAAACACATATAATCCAAATTATTATATTTGTGCAATTTTTCATTATTTGTTTTAGATCGATTTACGATTTTAATTTGAATCAGTTTAGACATGGACAACCACTCCTATCTGACTTTTTGAGGAGGTGTTTTCTTTTTGTTTTCTTTGTGTTTTACCTTAGGGTTTTTGAGGTGGTTGTTGTTTGGTGTTTTTTGACTTCTTTTCTTCGAGTACCTCTGGTACTCCGAACCTAGCATCCGATTAGCCCTTTCGTGTACTGTTTTGTATCTTTGTCTTTGTACTATTTGGGATTTGCTCCCTCCTTTTTCTATTTATATATTATTACTTTGCCATTAAAAAAAAAAAGTTTAGACATGTACACTTGTAATTTTAATAACACTTCACTCATCCGCTATGGACTAGTAATAACTAACCAAGTTAATTAGAAATTATTAAAATCATTCATAAGGAACTTTGTTTTGGGACAAATTTTATAAGAAACTTTTGTTTAGGCAATTTAAGATAATGCACAACCGGTGCTAATTGCAATGTTTGGTTGTTCCAATTTCAAAGGAAAAGATATATAATAAAGAAAAAGTACAAAATGTTGAGGGGAAATAAACCTAACTCAACAACCACAAAATTAACCCTAAGAGGGTATTACCAATGAAATTGGAGGCCTAACTCATCCTTAAAAACCGGTTCATAAGGTGAGGATTGCCTCCTCTATATAAACTCTTATCAAGAGTTTTATCTATTCGATGTGGGATATGAGTTTTTCCCAATACACCCCCGTCACGCCCAACACTCTTTGGGCTTTGGTGCATGAATCGACCGTCACGCCTATTGGGAAAAACCCATGTCCCACATCGGATAGAAACATTTCTTTGAATTCAAAAATTTATCAATGCAAATAATATTGTGAAAAAAAATTTCATTCTCCACAAGCTTTAGGAGGACACACAAAGGCTCATAAGCATGAGCGTCAAGCTGAGAGGATTTTTTCTTCTACTGATGAATTGAAGATTAAGTGTCATACAAAGAGAGATTTATCTTCTATAAATGTTTCTATGAAGTCAAACTCAGTAGTAAACAAGTCAGCTCGGGTTGCCACATCCGTTGATCATTGTACCATCAAGAAACAAGCACGTCATTCTGAAATTTTTGAACTTGATTTGTCTCTTAGGCTATGAAGTTTGTTGTTTATGTTTTATCTATAAATGTACTCTAGTTTATTATAATAAGAATTTACTTTAGTTATTGGAACTATAATTTCATATATAAGGTATTGATTTAGGTTTTTTTTCGCTGTCAAATTATTAAATATATTGTGAAAAACATTACCTAGTTGAAATCTTGTTTGCTTCTATCGCTTATTTTATTTCTTTTTCCATTATAGATCCTACATTCATTTGTTAACAAGTAGCCAAGTACGAGAGTACTTCCTGGTCCTGGACCAAGAAAAATGCCAACTACTACAAAGGATTAAGGTTCTATACTATATTGTGTTGTTATGCCTGTTGGTGTATATATACGCACACGTTTTCATATATAGTGCATATGCTTTGATTCTTTAACAATACTAATAAATTGAAACTTCGGAGCAACAAAAAGATATACTCCTTTGTTTGTTAAAAGTAAATAACAAAGCTTGCTGCTCAATATATAGACAGTTAAGTCAACAAATTTTGAATTTAGTATAAGGGTATCCACGATTTTGTTAATTTCTCTTCTATGTTTGGTATCACGACGAGGTTACCCAATTTACTGTGAGATGCCTTGATATTACGGAAACTATAAAGTGCAGTTTTTGTAAAATTTAGTTGGTTCACTATAATTTTGACAATTCCAAGAGAATGTTTTTATTTTGGGTTGTTTAACTTAGGACACATGTTATGTTAGCATGACCATAATATTATCTGTCTTTATGTTAGCTAACCATGCTCTATTAGACGGTTATTTAACCTAAAAACCTAGACGACCACGATGATAGTTCATCTTTCATTGCTTACAAGTTTTTTTTTGGTCAAGTAGCCCAGTGGCTAGAGAAATTCACCTTAAAGGTGAATAAGTGGAGTGTCTAGGGTTCGAACCCCGGCCCCTGCATATAATATGCATTATCCCTTACCAAGTGAGTTAAGCTTATGAGACTGCTTACGAGTTTTAATTCAATCATTATCTATAAATTTTTAAAATTCTAAAAGTATACAATTCTTTATCTATCATTTATACGAATATGTTATTTGTATCCGTAGGGACAATTTCTTATACGAATATGTCTCGTAATCACAAATCAATTGATAGTTGTAGAGGCAATAATATATAAGAGTCTGAATTTGAATCCCAGATTTCCCACTTCTCCATGATTAAATGTGTTAGATTCAACAAAAAATATGGTATTCGTATCTATTATTGTTATTACTTCCTGTATTCAAATCATTCAGCAAATTTGCAGGTTCGGTCCAATGTCTTATAAAATGCATAAATTAATAAACAAGTCACTTAGTCTTACCTTTGATGAGGTTGTTATGATAAAGAGTAATGTCTTGACAAAAAAAAGAGTAAATCATATCCAGTAAACAAAGCTTACAACTATGCAACTCAACATTCCAACATTCCAATAACTTAAAAGGTCCGTTGACTTTAAATTTCAATGGAAATATAGCCACAAAAACTAGTATTCGCATTCATATTATGCCTTTGACCTTTATTGTTAGAGGTATTCTGCTGGCCCTTGAAAGATGGGAAATAATGCTTGATCTCTATACTTTTTTTTTTCTTTTCAACTTGATCTCTATGTATGTATTATATTTTTTGCATTAACATTCTGATTCTGAGAGAAAGATGACCCTAATAATTTGGAATTCGACCATAAGATAAGTGTAATATAAATAAAATTTGTATCGAACTCGAGATCAACTTGATCTCTATACTCAATTCAAAGGAAACTTAAACGTCCTTTTAATATTGGGAGGTGAATTATGTCATTGAACACCATGGTTACCTTGTGGGAAAGGTCAAATTATGTTTTTGATCTTTTAAATTTCATTTTTGTCTCTTAAGTATTTTTCGTTCTATTTTTGCCCCTTAAGTTTCATTTTAAGTTTTTCACATTTTACTAAGGTCTTTTAAGTTACAAACATAAAACACTTCAATCTCAAATTATAAACATTAAACATTTTAGTCCCTTAAATTAGAAACACTAGATACATTGATCATCTTTCGGTGTTAATAATGTAAGCGATCAAAATATTTAAAATTTATAACTTGAAGAGACCAAAATGGGAGGAAAAATATACTGAACCAAGTGTCTAACAATTGTTGCTTAAAACGAAGAAATGTTAAGGAATCAAAGTAAAACCTAAAAATAATTTAAGAATCAATAGTATAGCGACAACCTTTAATGAGGTGATTGCTTGTGACCACATGTTAGATTTTAACTTAATTAGTATGAACATTAGATAATATATGCATAGATTATATAGTTTTAATCTTATACATTCTATTTATTCACTAGGTTATTTGATAAAAAAATATTTTTTTCAATCATATTAGTTTTTTCATAACAATCACCAAAAATGAATAACATGATAAAATTTCAACTCCAAAGGTATTTTGGAAATATCAAACCATATTTTCTAACTCTACAATTTTGAGCACAAAAATCAAATAAAGTATGTAGTACTAAAATGACAGGATTACATGTTCCTAATTTAGGTGTCAACAACTTCGGCTATTAGCCGGGTTAAATTTCCATGTCTTATTTGTATCCAAATTGTATCCACGACATTAATTCAATGTTTTAATTCTAGTTGTCCACCTTCATGCATGTCACAGCTTGCTATACAGGATAAGACTGCTTAATACGTTGAGATTAAATAAAATTTAATAATTTTTTTTCATTCTTTTGACTTTTTTTTTTAAATTATATAACATGGAGTATTCCTTTTTATCAATAGGATGGATGAGGAAGGGTACATGAAGCTACTTGTCATTGACAAAGTCTAAACTTTATATAAAAAAATTAAAAGTTAATTATTTTATTGGTTTCTAAATTATTTGAGTATTTTTTATATATGTTCCTGAATTAAAAAAAAAACTTTGTAATTGAAACATTGAGTTTGTCAAGAATATTTAATTAGATTCTTGAACTTTTTTTATTAGAGTCCCTGATATTTTGAATAGTTTATAATGAGGTCCCTCTTAAACAATTAAATGATTTTTACTAGGTCAGTGTAATTTTAAATATTTGTATTTGGGTTCCTAAATTTAGGAACCTAATTGCAAACTATTTAAACGTTTAGGGACCAGTTAAAAACTTTTTAGTTTAAAGATTAATTACAAATTATTAAAAAATTAACTTTTTTTTAGTCGGATCCTATACATTTATTGAACCAAAATTAATTATGGTCCAATGACTTTCAAATTCCAACATTAGAATTCCAACATGCAATATATATATGATCATTAACTTACTTGAACAACAAGCTCATTCTGCTCTGTGTAGTTTTTGTGTTCTATCATTGTTAGAACAATTTCTAGAAAAAGAAAAGGGAGATGCAGACCACTGAAGAGCAGAAGACTCAACAGCAGGAACCAGCTGTTGGCTCAAGGTATGAAGCTAATACAATTCAGCAAGTAGGGAGTCCATGGAGTACTGGATTATTTGACTGTCATGAAAACCAAACAAATGGTAATATCTACTCAACTTTAATTCCATTGAACTAGTTTATTTATATAGCTAGCTTATTTATCTGGTTCAACTTTTGTTAAAAATTGTAAAGAAAAAACTTGATGAAACTTGGTAATATCTAACTTTGTTGAAGTTCTTAAGTAATTCTTGAGCACATGGACCGTCACAAATAAATGTAGCACCGACACTTCAGATTGAAAGTGTATCCGACACATGTCATATGTGTCTGACACCAACAAGACGTCAACACGTATAAATACATTTAATTATTTCATTTTCTCAAATTATTATCGGCGTCGACGTGTCAATATCATGGTGTTCATGTCATGTCTATATCGGCACTTCATAGCACATGACTAGCCTCGGAAATCTTTCTATATTTCAATTTCTTTGTTTTTATCCTTGCTATGAACTATGAATATTGTTTAAATTCTTTAGATATGAAAACAGCAAATTTTTGCTTGCCAAACACATTTTTATTTCATTGTTAAACTTGTAATATGCAGGATAGCTTATCTGACTATGTATATACCTTGTTTTATTTGGCTTGCAGCTACTATGACAGCATTTTTGCCTTGTGTAACATTTGGACAGATAGCAGAAGTATTGGATGGTGGAGAACTTAGTAAGTACCTCTAACCCCCAACTCACCATGTATTTGATTAAATAAAAATGAAAATGCTCTAATTAATTTTTAATTGTAATAATGTAAGGTTGTCATCTTGGAAGCTTCATTTACCTGCTAATGATGCCTGCTTTGTGTACTCAATGGATTATGGGGTCAAAGTACAGAACAAAGCTAAGGAAGAAGTATGATTTGGTGGAAGCTCCACATACTGATGTGATTTCTCACATCTTTTGTCCTTGTTGTTCCCTATGTCAAGAATTCAGAGAGCTCAAAATTAGAGAACTTGACCCTGCTCTTGGTATTCAATTCACCTCCACTTTATATTTATTTACTTTTATCACTTTTACATTTTCTTCTTATAAATTAAGATGCTCATTTATAAAGTGACTCAAAGTTGACAACTATAACAAAAAAATTGAGTGCAGGGTGGAATGGTATTCTTGCACTACAGCATTCAAAACAGCAAAGTGATCCAACATTGAACAATCCTCCCTCAACCCAATTCATGTCTAAGTGATCATAGCTATTTCATCAGTTCTTTCAAAATCAGTGAAAATTCTATTTCTTTTGATTGGTTTTTGTGTTTGTGTTTGATGCTTGTAACTGAATTATAAGAAAATAAAGCTATAAGTTGGCAATTTCACAGTTTCCTGTCTCAAAGATATAAAGACTAGTAAATTGCAAGATGCAACCATAGTGCTCAAATATTTTTTATTCATGGATGGAACCGTTATACCTTGAATGGAAGAACCAAGAAAAGTAAAAAAAAATAATACCAAGTACCAACCAAATTGAGTTCTTCTCTCATTTTGGTAGCAAACAGTTTTAAATTTAATTAATTACATAGTGACCAGACTAGCATGACATGACTATTATTAAGTGAACAATTTGTTGAGGATTGGATTCTTCACCTAAGAGGCCTCTTTTTCATGATGAACGCGATTCGCTCTTATAGTTAACCGTTCCTCCTTCTCTGATGCAGCTTTAACATCACTTGGTCCATAAATCCAACTACAAATCAAATAGTACATTATATTAAGAATACTCATTATGGTAAGAAGCCAATAATACTTATCATAACGACCCTTGTTAACATTATCCGAGACCCAACTCTCTTTTCCCCCTCTTGAAGTAATGTCATCAACAATGCTGACTATAAGAGAAGCAAGTAAGTTTCCAAAAGCAGATCCTAAGGTGAACAGCGACGCTGCAATGCTTGACATGCTGCTCGGAAACTGAGAGTAATAGAATTCTGATTGACCTATTGCAATAAATGCTTCTGACATTCCACACAGAATATTATGTGGAATAAGCCACATTGCAGACATGTTTATAACTGCTTTTGGATTATCAATATATCCTTCTTGAATTGCTTTTTTTCTCCTTATAGTTTCCACAATTGCTGAAACTAGCAAGTCTAGAATGGAGAAAAAAATTCCAATTCCTATTCTTTTTTTGGCACTGATAGTAACTTGTTTTCCTCTTATCTTCGACGCGAGAGGAAGGAAGATACGGTCGTAAACGCCTGCAGTTATGAACACTGCCAACATTATGAAGACGCCGAACGATCCTGCTGGAATTTCGAAGTTTGAAGTGATGTGTCTGTCCATGGTTTGGGCTTGTAGCAAATGATATGAGGATTGGCTACTGCTAACTGACACCATGATACTTGAAGACCAAATGGGAATGATTTTGATGATGGCTTTTAGCTCTTCAACTTGATCTATTGTACATAGATTCCATCTCTTTGAGGCTGATCCATCAGAGGCTATATCTTTTTCTCTGTCTTTGATGATGCAGGCTTTATTCAGAAACCTAAAACTCAAAAGTATCACCTCAAGTTAATTATTATTGTTTCTATCATACTTAATTAAAATTGAGTGAATCGCCAAAATCTTCCTGAAATTGTAGGGCATCTCAACCAAGTGTCAACATAGTCCATGAAATTATTGACACTCCTAAACAGTCGTCCGTGAAATTGAAAATCTTGAACCACATTAGCTCTATGAATCGGTCAAATTAGTCCTTAAAATGATCCGACAAGACTAATGTGATTGAGTATTTTCAATTTCAGGAATCATTTGGACGCCTGCAATTTTAGGGACTAAATTGGCGATTCAGTCGATTTAGACAATCATATTAGGTAAAAAAGAATATTGCATTCAAGTTCAACCTTAATCTATCAGTTGGAGCAACAAGGGCTGAGTCGTTGTTTTGGTGATAAATTCCAACTGAATCCTTAGGTGGAAGTGAGAGATTTCTGTTCTTGTAGGAAACAACTATTACTTGAGCAAATCCACTGAGCATGCTGCTATGTGGTTTGTTCTTGACATAACGCGACGAAACAAGGAAGAACAACAAAGTTGACAAGAACATAAAGGCAGCTGGAACACCAAAACCTAGTTTCCAACCAAGATGATCTTGGATATAGATTATTGCTGTCATGGAAAAAACTACAGCGATAGCTTGAGAAGCTATGTACCAACTTATGAAGCTTTCCAACACCCTTTGATTGTTAGGATCAGTTTTTTTGTTGAGTTGATCAGCACCAAATGATAAGGAACATGAGATTCCACCTCCTCCAATGGATATGAGAGCAAAACAAGAGAATAGTATAGCTATTTGAGATGCTGTTGAAGATTGGCAGTTTTCTGTTGAGTGATGGTTGCAAGAAGGTGGCCTTGCCTGTGGAATCATGGCTGTTAACCACATCACTGCCATTCCCTGCAACGAAAGTTTATCTTATATTCTACGCGTATTCTTATTTATCAAATCGAGATTCAAGTCATGAATGCGAAGACTTATTTTTTGAATTGTGAATCGAATCTTATTATAGATCATAGGATAGATGATTAGTAAAAAAATTACATTTTAAATCACAATGACAAAGTAAAAATAACTAGCTAGGCAAAGTTGCACAAATATGAACACTATAATAGCAAATAAATTGCTTCCAAGCTCGTTGATCAACCTCTTTAGTATAAAATCAAGTTTAATCCTTTATTTATTTATTTTTGGTACATAATAAGTTTAATCCTATAAAGTGTTTTATATAAAACATTTTTTTTCCAATAAATTATCTTAAGCAAACGTACTCGATCTTACCTTGCAAAAACACTTGATAATATTCTCGAGATCAAACTTTAAAGTGATCATTACATTTTTTTTTTGTTTTGTTTGAGGGGACCATTACATAGATTTTACCAAATGTAATTTTCCAAATTTATGTTTTGGAAGTATTCCAACATATTATTATACACATCACTCTCAAGTGTGCTAGTTTTCAATACAAAATAATAGCAAGTGGAGTACTTTCTTACAAAAAAAAAGTGGAGTAAAAAATATTAATCAATATATTTGAGAGAAAAATCTAAGTTCCACATAGAAAATATAGGTAAGATAGATCTCTTGATAAAAATTTATAATAAGTGACACATTTCACCTTACAAACCGGTTGAGGGTGTATTAAAAAATATAGGTAAATAAGTCTCATGATAAGAACCGGTTAGACCCGATTTATAAATCTAAGATAATACAGGATTTTGTTCAAATTTAAATAAATAGGAATTCATCAAAATAAATAAATAAGAGAAATAAGAGTATAATGGAACAAGACCATTAATTGGAAATTAAGGAGAAAGGATGTTACCAGAAAACTGAGAATTGAACCTAAACCAATAGCAAGAAAGCGACCCATATAAGAATCAGCAACAAAAGCAGCCACAGAAGGACTGAAATTAGTAGCTGCTAACCATAAGAACATAATTTTTGTTGCTTTCACTACTCTTATCCTGTAATCCTCAGTCAAATACAATATCATGTTTGGTATAAGCCCAACACTAGCCAGCTTAGCTAGTGCCTCATTTGCTGCAATAATATAAAAAGCTAGTTAGGAAAATAAGCTAGTTTTTTTTCTACTCAAAACACATACTTATTTTTTTTTGTTTGTTTATTGAGAACAAATTAAATACCTACCATACTAGCCATATTTGTCAGTGGAGGTTAGTCAGCAACAAAATCCGTTGATATTTTGTACTAAGTTATAAAAAATATTTAGTGAATACTTCGTACATATAATATGATCGTTATGAAAATTGTGTACCTATGATGAAAGGCATGGTAATGAAGCCACCCTTGCGTCTTTTTTGGTCATGAATCAGTTCATCATGAACTGGATCTGCTCCTTCCAACAACTCCTTCTCCATGCTTTGGTCTCAGCTTAATTAGCAGAAAGAAAACCTACAGAGAAGGATTTAAATATCAGAGAAAGTAGTGAAGTTCAAAATTTTCATGCACGTGTCAACCGTCCTATTCTTCTGGAGAGAGACATTATTATACCTTAGTACTGCAAGATTGTCTGAATATATTGTAACATCATTGGACTATGTCGAATTAATTATTTCTAAAAGAGGAATCAGAAATATTTGAATTAATTAAAATATAAAAGAAAGTACACACTATCTTGAATGGTGTGATATGCTTTGTTCAATTGCAATTTGGGCATGAGTGTTGTACGAATTAAGCAAAATCACCCAATAGTTGGGATGGAACTATGATTCATCTACATTATTTTACTAGTGATTGAAAAAAAGTATATCCAAATGTGTACTATGAAAAAGATGAATCATGTGCGGTGGTGGCGGTCCTCAACATGTTTAGGGTGTGTAATCACGGATCCGGAATCTCTACTGTTTTGGTGGGAACGTTAGAGTGACTTTCATTCATTTTGCACTGTGTGATAAATCATATCGCTGAAGCCTTAGGGCTTTATCATGCTATCATGTGGATTCATGATTTACAAATAGCAAATATGGACTTTGAGGTGGATTTGAAGAGAGTGGCTAATTACTTTAAGGGAGATAGTGGTGATATATCGTGTTCAGAGCTATTATGATCAATAACATTTAGTATTGTAATTTACTCCGTCCGATCTTAAATATAAGAAATACATTAATTATTCAATGAACCTAAAAAATGAATCTTTTCTTATATTTGAGACCGGAGGAAGTATATCTAACAAACTCTCATGTCGAATTTATTAGGATCCAAATAAATGAGATTGTCCATCCGTTAGCAAGGGTAGCCACATCCTTATCTAACTTTTGTATCTTTGATGATGCACCATCATGTATTACCAAATTGATTGCTAATGAAATATTATAAGCATATTTTTCTAAGAAAATATGCGCATGTGGTCATTTTTCAACAAATAAAATTAAATAGAAACATGGACACAACACACATGCACAACCTAGAAAATTTTAATCATCGCCACCTTGACACCTTCAGTCGACTTGCCTCCGTCAACTTGAAGACATATATCGTTAATTGAAGAAGAAGATGAAGTGATTCCAAACTATAAAAACACTTCATATTCCTTTTCAATCAACAAAGCTTGTCTTCAAGATTTCGTCAGAATTGAACGACTTGCTAGTCTAAATGGAAGTGTTTACAAAAAGTCACCATAACCTTTTATATTTTTGAGGAAACCAGATGAATCTTGTTGAAAATTGCGGAATGATACACAAATAGTTCTTTACGTAAGAACTACACTCATGTTAAACAAATATTTAATTTTCATTATTTTTACATTTTTTAGAGGAATTTCCATTATTTTTACATGTCGTCTAATATAATTTCATTATATAATTTTTGTTTACTTATAACATAAGCATCATGAATACGTATTTTTTTATAAATAATATTATGATATCAAATAGTATACCATTGATTATTCAAAAAAAAAAATAGTATACCATTCCATTGGTTTGAGTGAATTATACTCGCATCGCTTTAGGAAAATTGAGTTTAATCTATGTAGATAAAAGGCCTAGTTGAGAGGAGAGACTAGAGACATCGTCGAATTCAGTGAATGTTTTATACTTAATATATGATTAAAAAATAGTTTGTTTTAAAATCGTGACTCAAAATCACACTAATAAATTTAGATATGTGAAGTAAGTATCAATGACAACTAATAATCAAAACGATCGTAATCACCAATAAAAGGTCTACATCTAACCTAGCAATCACGTGTAAGCAAAATCACAATCGAACTAAAGAACAACTAGATAAAGAGAGTAGAGAATAAAGAACAACACATCAAGGATTTGTTAAGAGAGTTCGGTCCAACAATGACCAATATATGGAGGAGATAGATCACTTCACTATTAAAGTGTTCTTTACAAAGAGATACAAAAAAGTTACAATAAATTAGCTTCAACAAACTCTCCAAGTGCAATTGTAATTTTTACCATTTTACGGAATCTCTTCATGTGGCCATGAGACTCGATGATTTCACTATCCAATGTATATCGATTGTTTTCCAACTCTAGAATCTAACCCCAAAAGAAACCAACCTTTAGATTTTGGTTTCCCAAGATTCACTCATGTTGCTCACAAAGACTCTCCTTTCTTATGTTTACGAACCTCATAAATCTTTCTCCAAAAGACATCAACCCTTTTCTAAGAGCCTCCTCTTTGGATTCTCCAAGCTTCACATCTTGACCCTTGGAATCTCACCCCAAAGACACTCAAATTTTAGCCTAAATCTTTTTTATTCATCCCAAAACTATACTAATGAAGAGAATAAATGGAGATGGAAAATGGGAAAGATCCGGTAACATATCTTAGGTATTGACCTTGGAAAAAGTAACACATTAATAATTTATTATTTTGAAGACATGGTTTATTTACTACTCCCCGTCACATTATAATTATCTTTTAAAGATTGTGTACAGTTCTTAAGAAAATGCTTAGGTGTGTTGATTTTAATGGTAAAATTAATATCATTTACTAAAAATTCTTTACTAATTGTAGTTAGTAGAATAATTAAGTATAGTGAAATTCAATAAATAATTGTATTGGTGGAAAAAATAATAAATGTTTTATTATATTTTAAAGTGATAATTATTCTGAGAAAAAAAAATGTTAATATGACAATTAAAATAAGAGGAAATGAATATATATTTTAGTTAATAAATAATAACATGATGGTAAAAAATAACACATCAATTATAACATGTCAATGGTAATAATGTTAATAGTTTATGTAATTTATATTCACTCTATCTCACAATATAAGTCGAGCTATTTTTTCTTGGCCATATATGTTGTTTTATAAACCAATGAGGATTGATTTTGTTGAGAAATGATATTTGTACAACTATTTTTTAACAACTTTTGGAATAATCCTCACTCTCATACTCACATGTGTTTTTATAATTCTCTCTCTTCTTTTTTCTTTCTCTATTGTTTTTATCCAATAAGAAGAGAGTAAAAGTGATTGCCACAAAAGTTGTTTAAGATTGGTTGTACAAATATCATTCCTCGATTTTGTTTTACCTACTATACTCACACTATTTCTTTCTTTCTTTGTCCAATTATTGTAATTTATTTTCTCATACTGATAACAAAAGGTTAAATTCAAAAATATTTGTATCTAGTCTTGAGTTAAGTGCGTTAATGTTAGTCTATGGTCATTAGGTTGAACGGGCTTTTTCACCAAATTCAATGTACACAATTTAGTACTAAATCATTTGTTTTATAAAATTTATTATGAATTATAAATAAATATACATCTAAGTAATTTGAATTATGCTTAATGCATTTAGTTGCATATTCTATAAAATGGTACAAACTTCAATGTCATAAAAAGAATCTATACCAAACCATTGCCATTTAGGAAGGAAGAGTATATACAATAAAGTTCATTGCATATTACATTTTGGGAGTCCATCTTTACTCCATTTAAGTTTGCTCCTTCACATTTTGGGATTTTAACTGGTTTTATGGACTCTTGGATAAAACAAGTTTTATATAGGATAGAAGGTGACAAGCCTACTCCTGTCTTCTTATTACAAAGAGAAATGTTATTTGGACAAGTTGGCCAACAACGTATTTATATACCGTATAAATACGATTTCATCTTTTTATTGTTTTTTCTCTCTTCAAGTCAAATCAATAGTTAGAATTATAAATGATGCATTTTCATTCGATTGTCAAATAAGTTGGCAAGTTTTGGTTATTTAAATAATATTTCTCTATCAAAAAGTTATACATAAGCAAATTTTAAATATATATTGCCTACCATATCTGTGACTAATACTCATCAAAACAAACAGGATAAAGGAATATATGGCTATCCAATTTGAGTGTGAATTATGATCATTTCCTATTAAGGACTTTTGCTCTATAATCTAACAAGCTGACTATAGTTCAACACATATACTAACCATACATTTATGTGACTTCAACATCTCTATCTGAATTAACCTCATTAATCCTTGGTTATCTCTTCCTCCTTTGATCCATTTTCTTCACTAATCTTGAATACTTTCTCAACCTGACCCCCATTCTTGAATTCAGTTAACTCTTTCCCATTTGAACTACTTTCATCACTAACCTTATCATCAAATTGTGGATTCACATTCTTGAATTCAGTTGAATCTTCCTCCTTGAAATCATTTTCATCACTCACCTTAGATACTTGATCAATTGTAGGTCCATAAGCCCAACTGCAAACTAAAAAATACAGCAAATTAAGAGCACTAACTCCAGCTATAACCAAATAGTACTTGTCGTAACGACCCTTGTTAATATTATCAGAAATCCACCCTTCTTTTCCTCCTCTCGAAGTAACGTTTTCTATAGTGTTGAATAAAAAAGAAGATACCAAGTTTCCTGCAGCCATTCCCAATCCACCAAGGGAAGCAGAAATACTGGACATAGTCCTCGGAAACTCTTTGTAATAGAATTCATTTTGGCCGATAGCATTGAATGCTTCGCTTATACCACCCAAACAAAGTTGAGGTGCAAGCCACAATGCAGACATTTTCAACACTCCATCAGTATCATTCAAATATCCTTCCTGAATTGCTTTTTTTCTCCTTATACTCTCAAAAGCTGCGGCAGTTACCAAGTGGAGAAAATTTAAAAACAACCCAATTCCCATTCTTATCTTTGGACTGATCCTAACTGGCTTCCCTCTTAGCTTTGATGCTAGAGGAATAAGAACACGGTCGTAGAGTACTATCCATATAAATATTGTACCTACGATGATAACACTGAAAGATCCTGGTGGTACTTCAAAGTGTGAGGTGATATGTCTGTCTAAGGATTTAGCTTGCAGCAATCCAAATGATCCACCAATGTTAAGAGACATCATGATCCCTGTAGACCATAATGGAATAACTCTAACAAGGGCTTTTAGTTCTTCTACTTGATCTACTGTGCAGAGTCTCCAAGGATTTATTGCTGAACCATCAGAGGCTATATCTTGTTCATGATCCCTAATAACACAAGCTTTGTTCAGAAACCTGAAAATGAAAAGAATAAGCTGATGAAATCAAACGTTTAATCTGAGAAATGATTTTCGTACAACCAAATTTAGACTGTTTTCGTAGTAACTTTGTATATGTTTAATGCGGTTCAAATTATTCGTTTACGTTCAATAGATGGTTAATGGATATACCAAGTTCGGAACTCATGAACCACCGATAACATCATTAACCACAAATTTAGACGTATCAGGGCTTAAAGTACATGTAAATTTGTACCTCTAAAAACTGTGTTAAATCACTCCCAAATTTGTGATTAATGAAGTTACATTAATGGTTAATGAGTATTGGCATCATCTACTTAACGTAATTATCCACCTATTAAAACAGCGATAACCACTTAGGTTATTGTCACAAAAATTGTCAAAGTGTATTTGTTCAAATAACAAAACTGATTTAATCCACATATACAGAATCTAGAAAAGCTAAAAGGATGGCAATTTAATACTATATACCTTAGTTTATCAGTTGGAATAACAAGATCAAGATCTGAGTCCTTTTTGTGATGGTAAAATTGAGGTGAGTGCTTAGGTGGTAATTGAAGTTTTCTGTTCTTATAAGCAGCAATAGTGACTTGTACAAAACCAGTAATCAAGCTGGTTCTTTTTGTGATCTTGACATAAAGTGGAGAAGCAAGAAAGAAAAAGATAGTAGATAAAAGCATGAGTGCTGCTGGAACACCAAAACCAATTTTCCAACCAAAATGATCTTGGATATATACAATTACAGTGAGAGCTATTATGACAGAAATAGTTGTGAAAGCATAATACCAACTGAAGAATATTTCCAAGACTCTATGATTATTGGGATTATCTTTTCTATTCACTTGGTCTGCACCAAATGCTATAGAACATGAAAGACCACCATTTCCTATTGACATGAGACCAAAGGCGGAGAGTAACATTGCCATTTGACCTGTTGTTGCTGATTTACAGCCTTTTGTTGGATGGTTGCACGGAGGCGGCCGTGCCGCTGGGATCATGGCTGTTAACCACAACATTCCCATTCCCTATAACAAAAAACAAAAAGGCATTGTTACCAACTTTTCTCATTACAGCATTAATTTCGGCTCAGAATATTGATTGAAATTGAATGTGCCAACCAAATTTTATGGAACTTTTCCCTTTTTATGATTCTACCTTTTTCACACAAGGGAATCTATCACTATATCAACATCTTAATTTTGAATCATAACAAGGAATCAGATGAGACTTGAACAGAATCTCATACTTTATCAGATAAACTTTTCCATTGTATTGCAGTTAATGATATAAAAAACTCAAGATTTGATGGAATTTTATCCCTTTTCGTAATTCTTTCTTTTTCATACAAGGGAATATATCACTATCTCAACATCCAATTTTGCATCATAAAAAAAAGGTATACTATTAGACTATTAACAGAATCTCATACATGCATTAATAATTATCAACTTTTCTATTGTATTGTTGTAATCATATCAGAAACAAAATTATCAACTTTTCCTTCTTTTTCAGAAAATCTCAACCTCACCCACCTAAAAAAAAATAATTTACACAAAAAGCTACAATCTATCATTGTTGAACAAAAGTACCTAGGAAACAATTGAACTGAATCATATGCATATTCATTAAACTCAAAAGATAAGAAAAACACAATGGAGTAAGAAAAAAACAAAGTAGAGGAAAAATGAATATCTAGACATACCAGGAAACTGACAAATGAACCTAATCCAACACCTAAGAACCGACCCAGATAAGAATCTGCAATGAAAGCACCAACTACAGGTGTGAAATTGCTAGCTGCAGAGGATAAGAGAAGTATCTGAGTAGCATTGGCAAGATGAAGCCTGTAACTTCCCATGAAATACAATATCATGTTGGGCAATAGTCCCAAACTTGCCATCCTTGCAAGTGCCTCATTAGCTGCAACAATAAAATCATATATTATACAACAAAATTCAATCCAAATATTCTCTTTAATGTGAATGACAAAGTATAAGTATAACTAGTAAAGATCTCGTGCAAGATTACACTAATAACACCTAAGTCATCGTCTATCTCTACTGAGTCAGAGAGATCGACGATGACTCCGTAGTTTAATAGTGTGATATGTACTAGACATATATAGATAGATAGATAGATAACAGACCAATGATGAAAGGCATGGTGATAAGACCACCCTTGCGTTTATGAGGTTGTTGAGGAACCATTTCATCATCATCAATAGAACAAAGTTGAAGTTCCTTGTCCATGTTTTTTTTATTGTTATGTCACTACAAAGATTACTCCAGTGAAGATGTAAAAGGAAGATGGAAAGACAAGGAGAGTGAAGTGTTTATTTAAAGTAGCAATGTCCATGCAAATTGGACTTTGATTGAAGTTGGGTGTGAAAAGATGTTTGTCGATGCTTGCGAATTGCAAACGTTTTTGCGTGTTCATGTGGTGTGAATGCATTTGCTAAAAATGCATATCTGTAATGCACTGTCCCTATGTGTGTCCTATCATCATCATGAAGGTTCTTTATTAATAAAATTTGTATAGAAGTTACAAACTCATTAAAATACCACACAATATCAATCATTGATTCATTGTGTACTAAAATATCTTGACCCACTCACATGTTCACATGATGCATGTAGGTGTATACTTTGACTTATTTTGTAACCATAGTCTTTGCAAGTGGAAATAGGTTAAAATTTCTTATACGTTTTGTCATGTAAAAGTTTTTACGTTTAGTTTTTTAATTTAATTTTGATACGTGGTAAACAAATTACAGTCGTATTTGTAACTTTAGAAGTAGTTATGATTAGAGTTAACTGTTTTAATTATAAATGGTTATGATTGATCATAGTCACATAATTCTCTTAATTTTTACGAATTGATTCACACAAATTCTCTTGTAATTCATGAAAACTAACGAATCAGACTAACCCAGACAAACGGGTGAAGATCAAAGAAAGATGAAGAAGAGATTGAGTAGGAGATAAAAGAGAAAGAAAAACCTCCGTTGTTGCAAATAATTTATGCGGGAAAACCTATTTAAAGCTTGGAGAAAGAGAACGGCTCTTGCAAAATAACACCATAAAAAAGAAAAAAGTGAATATAAAAAAATACTTTGGAAAGTGGACACTAGTTCAATGCAGCGGGCTAGTATAAGTTTTCTACTTTTTTGCAATATTAAAATAGCTTATTATATTTAATTAAGATAGTACTAGCACTATAAACTGATACATACCGAATTCTTCTTATGTCGCGTAATGAGAAAAGTACCGTGTACCAACACGAATTGTGAATTATGTGACTATGTGATTGATTGTTAGAATATTTTGCTCGAACCTTTTTTTGTATGTAGATGAAGTGATAATGACCACAGAAACTCACACACATACCGTAAAATTTTGGATTCAAATCCGGTGAAGGCATCCAACTTTACAATTTCGACATTGTCCGTTGAGGTATGTTTTACAGACAATTATTTCTTGTCTAAAATATTACACTAATATAAAATAATGTGAAATTTTGACTTGATGAGTAAGTGGATAGACCATCCCTACCGTCCCGCCTACAATTATTGTTTGCCAAATTCTCAAATCTCTCATCTTGGTTTCACACCGTACATTCATGGAATGATGTTGATTTGCATCTGCACCTTTTTCCTTGTCATAAATTATTTGTTTTTATAAGTTATTGTTAATTTGTGTTTTCAGAACTTATAAGTTATTGTTAACGGTTGTTTGAAACAAAGATATTGTTTTTTTAGTAAAGAAACAAAGTTATTGTTGACCTGTGTTTTCAGAAAACAATAAATAATCTAAAATTATAAATCTTTTTTGAGAAAAACAGTTTTTTGAATTTTTAAAACATGAAATGGAAGATTTAGAATCTTTTGAACACAAAATGTAGATCGTTTGAGATGATTTTTTCCCTAATTCTTAAAGAAATGTACAACATAGTTTATGAAAAAGATAAACGCAAGTGAAATATTGAAGGACATATTTTTTAAAATATTGTTAAAAGTGAGTCTTATCAATATCTCACGTGTCTCTATTGCTCTCGTAAATTGAGTTCTCAATCTCTTTGAGAAATTAAAAGGATCTTGACCCTGAATCCTAATTAAACTTGATATTTAATATCTATCCTGATTGGATAATATGAAAAATTTGGAAAAATATTTGGAGTGACTTGCATTATACTTGTTTTGTGCGTTGATTTTAGAGCCTAAGTGCTAATTTTGAGTTTAAATACGTACATTGAATCTTTTCTTTGAATAAAATATTTGTATTGAAATTTAGTGAAGTTGAAACTGTAAATAAAAGTTGTAATTTAGTGACACTAAATAGATCAAGTGAACCGAAGCAAATCGAATTAAACTGATTAGTTTGGTTTGATTTCATTTTAAAAAACAGTGAAAATTGAATCAAATTGAACATGGGATCGATATTTTTTAATTGAAAATCGTTTCAAATCAAACTGTTACAACCCCTAGAAATAAAGCTTCCTGAAAATATTAAAAGCATGTTTAAGATCATTTTGGTCTAATAAAAAAAATCATTTTGATGTCATTGTCAAAGTTTTAAAATGGAACACTACTTATCAAATTGATGAAGGTTATGATCGTTCAGCACACATGCGCACTCACACACTCATGTACATATAGGATCAATTGTCACAATGTGTCAAATTTGACTTCGAATTCTATCCCTTTATTTATTAATCTAAAGGCTAAGAAATATTTACTTTTAAGAATCATGTGTTCTCTTTTAAAACTCTCGCCATATGTCCTCTTTTATTAGCTTCCACTCTCTCCCTGAAAGTGAAAAGCAGATTATGAGCAATAAAACTATGTAATCCCTTCCGTAAAAAACAACTGTAATCCTTTGTTTAAGGGAAAGAAAAAAAAACTGTAATTCCCCACGTTGATTCTCATATCCACTCTTGAACTATATGCTTTTGAAGGAAGCTTTAAACCGATAAACAGTCGCATATCACTTTCTCATTCTAAATTGTCATATATAATGAAATTACTCGTCAAAATGAATGATAAAGTTTAAGTTATGATCGTTCAATCATGATCGAATTACTAGTATAATTAACATATCCCATGTTTATATGGTTTTACAATGAAAACATATTTGATATGGAGACAATATTGGCCACATATCTCCACGACATATGACGTTATTGACCATGAGTTGTAGCAGTGAAACCATGGTTGAGCGAATCCAAGGGGGGCGGCACATTTCAAACACAAATGCCGCTGCACTTTGTCTCCAGGTACTAGCCTCCTGCTATTGCAGTTCCCTATTATCGCTGAATCTAAGTTGGGTAAGGGGGAGTAGACAACAGCATGTGCATTTCATATACAGATAGGGTAGGCGTAAGAAAATACAAGACAACAGACAACAGATGAAGCTCTGGTTATTTGACGCAGAAAAAAACTTTCATTAATTAATGATAGAATACAACTCAAGTCTCAAAAATGTTGCAACTTACAACACTTCAAATAAAGAAAAGACAACAAAAACTCTGCCAGTATTTCTAATCTACTTTAGGCATGGTGATAATGATGCAACTTATATAGTAACACTTTGCCAGAAGCGTTTCCTACAGCCATAAAACCACCACCTGGACTAAAATCAATACAACGGGGATAATGCAGGCTCGCATTTGAACGCGGCCAGTTAGAGAAAACAGTGTAGGATGGTATATGTATTAATTTTAAACTACTGTTCTTTGCCCTTGAACAGATTGCTAATATTTGAGAGTCGTGATTAAATTTCATGAAATCCACTTCAGTATTCAGGTTATCAATGGTCTTGATAGGTTTTCTCTTTCCCCCGAGAAATTCCTCACTATTGTAAATATTCACAACTCCACTAGCCGAACCAGCTGCAAAATGTGTCCCTACTGGAGAAGTACAAAGGGCTGTGCCGTTTAAACAGCCTTCATCTACACCTTTGTGTATACAAGTCCTTGTTCTCAGATCCCAATGGTAAATATGGCCATCACCACCAGTGCTCAACAACTTTTGTCCATCTTCAGTAAAAGTTAACGCACGGGCTGTTCCGTTCATCTTCAAAGTACCAACTAATTGCTTTGATTTTGTTGAAACCAATAAAATATGACCTTCATTACCCACAAAGGCTATCATTTTAGAATCAGGAGAGACCTCAAAAACTTCAATGCTCTTCTCTTCCCTATCCAACAGCGGACCAATTTTATCAACTCTAGCCTTAACTAAATCAAGACTATAAAAGAACTTTCTTCTTCCAGATATTATCACCTGAGACCCATCGGGCAAGAAAGATGCTTTTCGAATGGGGCAATCTTCAAGGAAGATGCTTTGAATTTTGGTGTTCCGTTTGCCATCGATTTGAAAGAATCTAAGATTCCGGTCTAATCCAGCAGCAAGAAGCAGCTGACCATTTCGATGGAACTGAACCGAATTAATGGGACCATTAGAAGGACCCTGAATGTTTGCATCTACAAGTTTCGAGTATTCAATATGACCTGGCAACAATTTTGAACTGCTTTTCACAATCAGGTCTTCATTTGATCTGAGAATATCATCCAGATCCTCATAACCTCGGCTCACAACAACATTACTTCCATCATCTGTCAATTCATCATCAGAAGATCCATCCATTTTTGACCCTGAATCAAGCTGCGCCCAGTTAGTTCCTCGGTTGAGCTTCACATGATGAGCCCTCAATCTTGACACATACTCTGAACCAGATATCACATTCTCGTCCTCTTCCTTCCTTAACTTCCTTAATCTGTTAACTTTAGCTATGTTAACAGTGACTTTCTCTTCTTCCTCATCCACCCAAACTGGCTTTCTTTGCAAAGCATCGTCATCACAACTTCCATCCGAGAAGTCAGAATCTTCTTGGTAAACAGTGAGGCCACTATCAGCAGAACGGTCAGTGAAGAACAAATTGGAAGCCTTTGCAACAGTCATGGCTTCCCCTTCATCGCCATTCCCATTTCCAAATTCAAGAGGGGAGTAGAGAGACCCAAACAAAAAGCTCTCAAGTTTTTTCATCTCTTTAACTTGTTCTTTTGCAAATTGTTCTTCCTTTCCATCTAGCTTCCTCCTTTTCACTTCCACGGTATCAACATCATTATCTTGACCATCTTCAACTTCTTTTGCCTTAACGTCCTCTTCTCTTTTGGTCTCATTTCTAGAGCGAGCATTTTGAGATATTAAACTCATCTTTTACAAACAAACCTAAAAAATAAGCCAAAGTACAACTCAGATGAAACCTACCATCTGATCCAATATGACAGTTGGAAACTGAAATAAAAATATGAGAAGAACAAGCAATGGACTCACTATGATAGTATACCTTAAGTTGTGTGTATGGTTCACAGTGACACAAATTGATTCTGACTAAAAGTGAGTAGAGTGTAAAGTGATCTATGTTTGGATATATTTGTGTAAAAAGTGAATTGAACAACAAATTCAAAGCTAAAATCAATTGTAAAAGCCTGAAACTACAAATTCTAGCTTCAAGTAGAATCAATTCTACACATCTAGAATCAATTTTAACACCTCCAAAAGTGAAACCAAACGTACAGTTAATTTGCAGCTTATATCATAAGTATATATCATGATATGTATAAGCTATCTCCGTGAGCTTATGAAAATAAGCTGAAAACACTTATGAACATGTCCTAAGCAGTTTTCATAAGTTCTCTGAAACAATTATTCATGCCATGCCGCTAGATAAGCTCAAATAAGTCAATCCACATAAGACAACAACAAATTTAATTTATTTGATACAAACATTTGAAATGATGAATAATTTAAGCATTTATCAGCTACATAAAAGGCATGATTAAGCTAAACTATGGAAAATTAAATAAATGAAAATACCTTAGTAATAATTATTGGGAATGAAACACTTGACGAAAGGTAGAGAGGGACGATGGTGGCTGCTGCTGAATCGAAAGGGTTTTGGTGAGTGAATAGCCGAAAAGGGTTTAGCAATTATATGATGACAAGGGTATTTAAGTAAAAATATTAGTTTTTTTTTTATTAGTAATATTTAAGTAATGTATTTGATTTGTAAGAAAAAAATAAAAATAATGTATTTGATTTGTTAAAATGTGGATGTTGAGTACGAGAGGCCTCATGCCTCTTAGCATAGAAGAATGCTTCGAAGATCAAGGCAAGAGAATTCACCAACAAATTAAGTTGACCGACAAACAAAATAATCGATTAGTCGGTGTCAGTGAATACATATCTCTGTCATCATCATGTGTTACTTAATTTATGGAAATGTATGTGCGCAACGCACATAACCTTGTGTGTATCAAGCATATACTAGTGGCAAAACACTTCTGATTTCACTTTAGTTGCGGAGCGCACAACTTTTAGCATGAAATGACTAAATGTTTTTTATTTCTCTTAAGTTGTGTGTCGCACAGCTCATAGCACGCATCATGCATGTACTAGTAGTCGGTTCCTCTATTTTTCTTCCTTCCTTTTTCCATTTTTTCTCTCACCAAAGCGCCCGTAGTGACTATATCCCTAGGGATCACTTGATACATCATGTAAGAAGTATAACATGACAAAATAGTTGTCTATTTTGGGTGATTTGCATTGGTTCCAAAGTTTTGTGTGCCCCATTACCTTTTCCATGATCTTTCCTTTGATTTGTTACAAAACTCAACTAAAACATATTGAAACTTGCTAAAATAACTGCGAAGTGACTCCTAATAACCAAGGTTTTGCAACTCGAGAGTTTACCTCAACTCGTTTTGCCTAGGTAAAATCGACTCGAGAACTCGTATGAGTTTACCTAAAATTAAAATTATATAAAATTTATTATATGCATGACACATATATAAGTGATAGATATTTAGCAAGTGTGCTAAAAACAATCGAAGTAATACAATTAAACTCGTTTCCACGAGGATCGTGTTAATCTCAATTAAACAACAACGTTATGAAATAGGATGTGTAAGTTATTTTAGTGCCTGAGGCAATAGGTTTGTTGTGCAATAAAAGTAAATAGCAGAAAATAAAGTTGTTTAGAAAAGATAGAGAGATGAGACTAGGTCTTTCGAATCTCCTGAGTTCCCCTAATTGGTACACTGCACCTATTTCTCATGAATATTTCTCTAGCTTTACGATGATTAACTAAAATAGCCCTAATCAATCTCGTGACTTAGGTCCCTCTTCTCAAATTATAGTCCCTAATTCCTTAGGTGATCTAATATTCTTTGAAGGTTTGAAGAACGTTAACCCAATATCACAAATAAACGATTGTCCATTCTTAGACTAACTATGTTTATTTGAATAATTCAATTAGGTCAAAGTTGAAAGCTATGGTCAGTGGTAATTCATTCTCATAAATCATGTTTATATTTGATTAGGATATAAAAAGCATTAAGAACAATTGAATTGAATAAAACTAGATTGATATTCACAATAATAGAGTTTCATAGCAACATTGTCAATTAGGGTTACATCAGAATCATCTCAGACCTAATCTCTAAGAGATTTAGCTACACATGGTAACTAAACAAGATATAAAAGATAAAAACATATCCTGGAAAATCAAGAAGAAGATAGATTCTCTCCCGAAGCTCCAAAGTAGCCTTCATCTTGAACTGCTCCAGTCCTGAACGAGAAATTTTGAATGAGGAATGCTGGTATTTATAGTGAGAGTTTCTATCTGGGTTTGAGTTAAAAGTGCGGGCTTTACCCAAAATAAAAGCAGGAAAAGACAAATGTGCCCCGAGTTTTCAAATGTGCTAGGCACATTGTTCATGTGCTAGGCGCATGAGGTCTTTCTTGGGCCCAAATTCTCTCCGATTTTCCGTCGTTTTAGGTCTGCGTCTACAAATAACTTGCCTCATGACTAGGGAGCATAATTTCTCCCTGTTGTAAGTCTCCTGAGGCCTCTTGAATCTTCATTATTGTCTTCTCAAGGTCTTGACAATTTTTCAGTTTTTCTTGCTGTTTAAGCTTGCTTGTGAACTCCAAATATCATGAATTTACATTAAAAATTACGTAAAGACAAGATGTCATCACAACCCCAAGCGATAGTACTCAAAAGTTCATCTCCCAACTAGCTAAAAATGAGCTAGTTTGACTTGCTTGCATCCACCATTCACAACTCCACACAACAATATGATAAGGGTTCACACACAGTTGACGTGCAAGTCTACATATTACCATACGCTTGAAAAGTTTCTAAACGTCAATCAAAATCAATGTCATTACACACTTTGAGGTCTTTTAGGGTTATAACGGTGCTTAGGTAAAGGTGGGATAATATTTGGATAAGTAGGCTACACAAAATTTTGAGTTAGACACTCATGCGAAAATTAAAATACAGATTCAATCCCTCATTTACCCTTTGAAACAAATAATTGTAAAGGTACTATAAAATATTTATAACTTGTAGGGACAATCGAGTTTGAAATTACTCATATTTTTCATTGTTTGTCCCTTGCTTTTCATTCTATTTTATATATATACACACACCATTTTTCTTTTATTGTTCATGAATTGTTCTTTGTTCTCTAGTACCCCCACCCCAAACTTAGTTGGATTCAAATTCCAATAGCAACCCCAAACTTATTGTTTAGCAACACCCTACTTAGCTTAACTCAAAAATAAAATTTTGAGTCAATGCCTAAAAGTCTCTAGGCCTACTATGTAGTTTGTCACCGAACAAAAAGATCTAAACCAACTAGCTCGATTTGGCTTTCAAGAAGGATAAATTCAAATAAAATCAGGGTAGGCTTCAAAGGCTCACATGACCAAGAACTTTCGCCTCAGTGTGTAAATGACAAAGACCAATCAACAGTAAAGAAACAATGCAAGTTCTAGAAATGTAGTTGCACGGAACACTCTATTCAAGTAAATTGAAAAAAAAAATTTGGCCATGAACCTTACCATGTTAGATTTCTGGGAGTTTTGACTACCTATCACATGTGCCGTATACTTCGCCTTTGAGTTTCAAGTCACTACCTCCTTATAAACTTTTGGAATACCACTTGACTACAAAATTGTTACTAAACCGGAAAAAGTTAACAAACAAGCAAATTCATCAATAATAAACAAGTTCAGATTCAATTACATAACAGGGGTACAACTGAGTTAATCAAAATAAAAACTAAGGAGAAATTGTTCATAAAACAAAATAAAACTACAAAATAAAGGTGCTGAAACAAAATAAGGCGGAACATAAAAGTGAGTTGAACCATCAGTAGTTCACTCAACCCATCTGATCACGGTCAATCCAAGTACTGGGGTTGCCAGTATCCATCCGCTCAATATCCATGTAGGACTCCTCGCTAAAATGTGACCTAGACCTAGCATCACCTGCATCAAAATCCTCAGAGATCTCCCTCTCTACACAATGTGAGAAGCAACTCTTCTCACTGCTCGTCAGTCCAATCCTTGTCCTCATCCTTCCGCCTCTAAACATCACATTGTTCATGCGGAGTTAACTCTAGCAACCTATTAATAGCCTCAGAGCTATAATCAATTACCTTTGCCCCTCGCATAAGATTCGTACTTCTTTCCTGAGAATCGAGCATTTGCATAAAACTCCAAAGTGAGTGTCTTGTTTGCTTGGTCGAACACCATTCCATTCAGGAAATCCCATCCCAGTGTCCTTATTGTGGCCTCAAACTCAGGGTTTCTCACAAGTTTTGGAACGTCAAAGATCTTCTCTTGAATCACCCGATATGACTTGATGTTCTTGAAATAGTCCCTGACTTGGTTATTCAAGAATCTGGCGGTAACAGATGGTGGTGGTTCGGGCATGGTTCGTGGTTTGTAGGTGTTTGTCGTTTTGGCTTTCTTGCCGACTTGTTTGTTGCGATTGTTGGGGGCCATGGTATTGATTTAGTGAAAGTTGGTTAAATTTGTGGGTTGTTGATGAAGATTGGTTGAATTTGTGAGTTTGGGAAGGATTGATATGGATTGGAGATGAATATAAGATTGAAAAGGTGATGAAAATTGAGTAGAAAAGGGTTGAATTTTGTGGGTTAGGGTTTTGGAGAAAATTGGGCAGAGTTTTGTTGCTTTTGGAAGTTATGAAAATGAGGTTTGTGAAAGGGATATATATAGGCTGGGTGAAATCGTGACACGGTTGGGAGAGATCGTGTCCCGATTTTGTTAGTAACAGTCAAAAATTTGAAAAACCACCAAATCGTGACATGATTGGGTATCATCATGTCCTGATTGCTCAAGATTGACAATTTTGAAAAATTTTAAGTGCCAGAAATTGTGTTACGATTTGGCCGCACAATGTCGTGAGGACAACTTTTTGGACTTAGAAAAAACTTTAGAGCTTCAGAAAGAGGCAAAATTGTGTCACGATTTTGCAAGAAAATTTTCTTCGTCTCTTTTTTTTGTTTTAGCTAAAATATATTTATTATTTTTTTTATATTGAAATGTAATAAAAATAAAAGCAATATCTGAAAGTAAAAATAGTGGGTTGCCTCCTACCCAACGCTTTCTTTTACGTCATTGAGATTGAAGCTTCAACCGCTGTTAGGGAGGCAAAAATGATAGAAAGAATATATCACCCTTCTTCTTCCTCTTGTTTGGCAGGAATTCCAAGAACTTGGCATAAAGAATCAGATACTTTCATGCGTTCATTGTTAATCCTTTGGAATTTAAGCTTTCCCACCTTATAAAATGACATACATCCCATTGCAAAAGAGTGATTTCTTTAACCCTTGTTGGTTCAGACTTCGGGAAAAAATCAACACTCCTCACTTGTGGATTTTCTTCCACTACAACCTCGTGAAACTCAGTCTCCATCTGAACCAACTTCTTTTGAGACTCATATGATTTCTCAACAAGATCACTACACTAAACATTAAACTTCTCAAATGAAACTTGATTTGACATCAAGAAATCATCTAAAATATTTTTAAGTTGTGTATTGTAATCGATGTTGATCACCTCTTTCTTCCCTTCACAATCACTACCTGATTGATTTGCCTCATAATGATCGTATATCACATTTAATCTTGAGATTTTATCGTCCCAATGTTGTATCTTGCGAGATAGCTAATATTTTTCATACAACAGAGTAACAATATCGTCTGTGTCATAAAGGCAGAACTTGTCTATCATAGTTGCAAAACTTGGATAAACTTTTTAGCAACAAAGTAGAAAGAGATAAACATGAAGAGCATAAATAATAATATTTTTTCAAATTTTTTTTCTTCGATATATGAACAAAAATATAAATGACAAAAATTCTAAATTATAACGCAATTGCCTTATTGAAATAATTCAACAGTCCCCGGCAGCAGCGCCAAAAACTTGAAAGATATTTAGCAAGTGTACTAAAAATTATCGAAATAATACAATTAAGTTCGTTTCCACGAGGACCGTGTTAATCTCAATTAAACAATAGCGTTATGAAATAGGATGTGTATATTATTTTAGTGCCCGAGGCAGTAGGTTTGTTGTGCAATAAAAGTAAATAGCAGAAAATAAAGTTGTTTAGAAAAGATAGAGATAGAGATGAGACTGGGTCTTTCGAATCCTCTGAGTTCCCTTAATTGGTACACTGCACCTATTTCTCATGAATATTTCTCTAGTTTTACGATGATTAACTAAAATAGCCCTAATCAATCCTTTGACCTCGGACCCTCTTCTCAGATTACAGTCCCTAATTCCTTAGGTGATCTAATATTCTTTGAAGGTTTGAAGAACGTTAACCTAATATCACAAATAAACGATTATCCATTCCTAAACTAACCCTGTTTACTTGAACAAATCAATTAGGTCTAAGTTGAAAGTTATGGTCAGTAGTCATTCATTCTCATGAAATTATGTTTATATTTGATTAGGATATAAAAAGCATTAAGAATAATTGAATTGAATAAAATTAGATTGATATTCACAATAATAGAGTTTCACAGCAACATGGTTCAATTAGAGTTACATCAGAATCATCTCAGACCTAATCTCTAAGAGATTTAGCTACACATGGTAACTAAAAACAAGATATAAAAGATACAAACATACCCTAAAAAATCAAGGATAAGATAGATTCTCTCCCGAAGCTCCAAAGTAGCCTTCCTGTTGAACTGCTTCAGTTATGAACAAGAAATTTTGAATGAGGAAGGCTGGTATTTATAGTGAGAGTTTCTATATGAGTTTGGGCTAAAAGTGTGGGCTTTACCCAAAATAAAAGCAGGAAAACACAAATGTGCTAGGCACATTGTTCATGTGTTAGGCGCATGAGGTCTTTCCTATGCCCAAATTCTCCGATTTTCCATCGTTTTAGGTCTTCGTCTTCAAATAACTTACCTCAGGACTAGGGAACATAATTCCTCCCTGTTGTAAGTCTTCTGAAGCCTCTTGAATCTTCATTCTTGTCTTCACAAGGTTTTGACAATTCTTCAGTTTTCCTTGCTTTTATTGTTGTTTAAGCTTGCTTGTGAACTCTAAATATCATAAATTTACATTAAAAATTGCGTAATGATAAGATGTCATCAATAAGCTAATATAATATTGTAAATAGGTAAATAATGTAAAATATGACTTAATTACAAACACAAATTATACCAAATTCTCATAATAAAACTTATGTTCAACTTAGCATCAAAAACAAAAATTAACGCACAAAATCAAAAATTTCATAAGTCTTTAAGTCATCCATAAAATTATCCAAAAAAGAAAGTTTCACAACACTGTATTATTGGGCTGGGCTTTAAAAAAGAATTGGATTTTAATTGAAAACTGACCCAAAACCAAAAAAAAAAAAAACTGATTTTTTAAAAGGTAAACTAACAAACTCGGACGAGTTTACCCAATTTTACCAATTCTAAGCCGTGTTAACTCGGTCAAACTCGGTAAACTTTCCGATTTTACCAAAAAACGAGTTTACGTCTGAGTTTACACGATTTTGGCACCTAAAAATGTAAACTCGGACGAGTTTATGTTTTAACACTCGATTTGCAAAACCTTGTTAATAACTGCTAAAAACATGATATGATAGATTGACATCACTCCTCTCCATCTTCATTTGACAATGGTTCGTCGTATAATTCGCTACTTTAACGTAACCTCTCAGTGTGGTATATTCTTTCCCACTTGGAAAACTCTTAAACATACTGCTTACTTGATGCTAATCGAGGAGGGTGTTCTGAAATTCAATGATCTGTCAGTGATTTGTGCATGTTTCTTGGCTCTTGTTTGATATCATACACAAGTAAAAAGTAAGTAAGAGACTCTAAATCTTCTACTGAATATAAGTAATGTGCCATGTTTGCTGCTTGTTCGTAAATAATTTGTTTTCGAGGTCTTTTGGTTGAACTTGGATTTCCTCAAACATGGTCAATATCTCTTTAAGTCGACAACACAAGTGTTCATCCAAGTTGTTGAAAGTCTTATCTTTCATGAACACACCAATCATATCAAAATTGTTTGTCATTTAACATGACACCTATGATGACTACTTAATAGCAAGGTGGTTATTGACACCCATGTTATCAATTTTTTGTTAGCAAATTGATGCTTATTGACCAACCACATCAATTCGAAGATGTTAATTAAGAATTGATTTCATCCCTTGTTGTAAATAATTTACTTTCCTAGAATATATTAGACAATAGAGTATTCGTTTTTTTTTTTTATTAATTTTTCCAGAATTTTTTTCTTTTTTAAAATTTTTTCCATAAAATTTTTTCATTTTTATTAATTTATTTCATTTTTTAAGAATTTATTTTAAATTTTTTAAAAAAATACACAAATGCCACGTGTACCCATAAAAAATAAAAAGAACTAAATTAATTATACAGCCAGCGCACCACGTCATCATAAAAAGGTGACTCAGCGTCCCACATGAACTAAAATGCACAGTCAGATGACCTAGGGGGTATTTCAAAACAATATTTTTTTTTTACAAGGACCGAATCTAATTTTTTTTTACAAGGGCTAAAAGCAAAAGTGTCTTATATTACAGAGGGGTAAAACCCTATTTACCCAATCATAAATGAGAAGTGTTATGGACACATTCTTCTAACACTCTTACACCACTTTATTATTGGGTGAAACACATGTTGATCCCATACTTTGAAAATGAATCCCATGTAAAGTGGTGAGTCAACATGGATACCATCCAATAATTAAAAGAGTGTTTATAACATTTCTCCAAATGAATTAGACCAACTATAAGCCTTCTATTACAAATCTTCCTCCTTCAAGTCACTCTCTTCACTATTCTTCAATATTTTCTCAACCTGGCCCCCATTCTTGAATTCAGTTAACTCTTTCTCCTTTGAACTAGTTTCATCACTAACCTTGTCATCAAAGTGTGAATTCGTATGCTTGAATTCAGTTGATTCTTCCTCTTTAGAACCATTTTCTTCACTCACATTGGATACTTCATCAACTGTAGGTCCATAAGCCCAACTGCATACTAAATAATACAGTAGATTTAGAGCATTAATTCCAACTATAACCCAATAATACTTGTCGAAATGACCCTTGTTAATATTATCAGAAACCCACCCTTCATTTCCTCCACTTGAAGTAGTGCTTTCTATAGTGCTCAATACTAAAGAGGATATCAAGTTTCCTACACCCATTCCCAATCCAGAAAGGGAAGCAGCAACACTAGCCATACTCTTTGGAAACTCTTTGTAATAAAACTCATTTTGGCCAATAACATTGAACATTTCAGCTATACCAGCCAAACAAAGTTGAGGTGCAAGCCACATTGCAGACATTTTCAACACTCCATGAGTATCATTCAAATATCCTTCTTTGATTGCTTCCTTTCTCCTTACAGTCTCAAAAACTGCTGCAGTTATCAAGTGAAGAAAATTAAAAAACAACCCAATTCCCATTCTTTTCTTTGGACTGATAATTACAGGCTTCCCTCTTATCTTTGATGCTAGAGGAATAAGAACACGATCATAGAGAACTATCCATATTAATATTGCAACTATCAAGATAACAGAAAAAGATCCTGCTGGTACTTCAAAGTTTGAACTTGAAATGATATGTCTGTCTAAGGATTTAGCTTGCAACAATCCAAATGAGCCTCCAATGTTAATAGACATTGTGATCCCTGTTGACCACAACGGAATAACTTTCATAATGGCTTTTAGTTCTTCAACTTGATCTACTGTGCAGAGACTCCAACGATTTATTGCTGAACCATCTGAGGCTATATCTTGTTCATGATCCTTAATAACACAAGCTTTATTTAGAAACCTGAAAATGAAATTAAATGTTTAATATGAGAAATGATTTTTGTAAAACCAAGTTTAGACAATTTTCACAACAACATCGTAAATGGTTAACGTGGTTCAAATTAGTCGTTAATTATGCTCAATTTATAGATGGTGAATGAATAAACCAGGTGTCGAAACTCATTAACTAGCAACGTAACTTCATTTAACACGAGTTTGCAGGTCTTCAACTATATGTATATTTGAACCTCTGAAAATTGTGCTTAATCAAATTCAAATTTGTGGTTAATGAAGTTATTTTGATGATTAATAAATTTCTACACCTGATATATACTAATCAGGTCTCTATTATAAGAGAAAAATCACTTTTTAGATTCATTCAATAAATGATTTATATGATCTATATTAGAAACTACATATACATCATTTATTGAATGAACTTTAAAAGTGAATTTTCTCTTATGATAGAGATTGGAGGAAGTATTCATTATTAGCGTATAATTAACCATGAACCACAAAAGCTAAAAAGATGGTATAGTAATTTGATTCTATATACCTTAGTTTATCAGTTGGAAGAACAAGGTCTGAGTCTTTCTTGTGATGGTAAAATTCAGGAGAGGTTTTAGGTGGCAATGTTAGTTTTCTGTTCTTATAGGCAGCAACAGATACTTGTGCAAAACCAGTGAGCAAGCTGGTTCTTTGTGTAATTTTCACATAAAGTGGAGAAGCAAGAAAGAACAAGACAGTGGATAAAAGCATGAGTGCTGCTGGAACACCAAAACCAATTTTCCAACCAAGATGATCTTGGATATATACTATTCCGGTTAAAGCTATTATGACAGCTATAGTTATGCTAGCATAATACCAACTGAAGAATATTTCCAAAACCCTGCCGTTATTGGGATTATCTTTTCTATTAACTTGGTCTGCACCAAATGCTAAAGAACATGAAATACCACCATTTCCAATTGCTATCAGAATTAAGGCAGAGAATAACATTGCCAATTGAGCTGGTGTTGCTGATTCACAGCCTTCAGATGGATGGATGCAAGCAGAAGGCCGTGCCGCCGGGATCATGGCTGTTAACCACAACAGT
>Ga0228711_1000398_pt1 | contig 51283 bp, 17 predicted proteins | sample MedpolnodulmetaG_2_FD_177996 | JGI IMG/M metagenome (GOLD analysis project Ga0228711, IMG submission 177996) | Root nodule microbial communities from Medicago polymorpha collected in Santa Monica, California, United States - brown nodules | ecosystem: Host-associated > Plants > Roots > Nodule... | reverse complement strand
CCCAACACCGGGTCACCTACACATCCCTAGACACCTCTCCTCCCTCATCCACCACCGGCGTCAACACCGGACCCTCTTCCACTTTCTTCGATCGTGGCAACGCAACAAACTTATTATGTGTTGTTCCGTTAAAAGAAACACCAATGGTCTTGCCTGTATCATTAATGTCGTCCTTTTTTGCCTCCTCACTCCCTTTTAACACAACCCAATTCGTCCAATCATTAGTCACGGGTGCCGCGGATGAAGAATCATTAGAAGAGATTTGATGAACCTCCTCCAATGACTTTGTAACTCTCTCCCTTCTTCGACATCGATTACAGATTTTTTGCTTCAAAACATTCATCACTTTGGAATCTTTCAACACTTTCATAACCTCTTCTCTGTCTTTACTTGGTAGCCTAGCCACCTTTTTCAATGTGGGCACCGGATGACGTAACATACCCCCTGCTTTCTTTTTACTAGTTGTGATTTTGTTTACACCACCGCTGCCTTTGCAACCCTTCAGTATTTTCTTAAGACGCTTTTTGTTGGAAGAAATTAGACCGATATCACCTCGTTGGACATTATGTAACCAATCAATGCTCCACAGACCCGAGCGTAATGAATGAGAATCTTCAACGGAACACGATGCCGATCGCACTCGACGTTTCCTATGAGTCCCCAAACCGTCACAATTTTTTGATGCTTCCATTGTGTTCCTTCTGCCTTGCAACGTATCCACATTAACAATAGAAGCCATCTGCACCGATTTTGGTGCATGCGTATCAGTGGAAATACCACACTTGTCTACAGTAGCTTTATTAGTAACTTGTACATTAGATGAATCAATTATTTGTTCCTCAACACTGTGTCCAACCGAACAGCCATATTGCTTCAAATTTGCTTCAGCTGAACACACCACTTGTGGCTTTTCATTCCCATGTCCAGCATTTAACATTACATCTTCTCCTTCCTCAAATTCTTTTGCTATTTCATCCACACAAAAATCAGCATTATTTCCAATATCATCAGTGTTTTCAGCTATCTCTGAAATAACAGTTTCACTATTATCATCATCCTCAAACATACATGCGTCTTCACCCAAGTTAAACCTCCACTCCTCAATAATGAGTTTGTTTACAATTTTATGAATGTTTATTACTCCACGTCATATATCATATGTTACGTCATTTAGAATATTTTACATCACTATTTTTAGTTTAAAACCTATGTGAATAACCAAAACGGAAATATTATTTGGACAACCTAGAGTTTTCAGACAACCAAATATCTATTTATATATGGTCCACCTACTTTTTCTTTATCTTTTCATTAAAAAAAAGGTTAAAAAGGAGTGACGAGAAGTGAATATGGAAAAAAATTTAGAGGACTAAAAATTGAAGGAAAATTTTAAAGGGACTAAAACAAAACGTTAACATATTTATAAGGACAAAAAACATATTTAACCTAAAAAGATCTACTTTTTCTTTATTTTAACATATATTTTTTTCATTTGCGTGTCAAGCTAATATTTGGATGAACCCATATGATGTGCATACACAACAACCGTTTTATTTTAGGTTGTCCATATAACACTCTAACAAAAAAATACAAGATTTTAAAATAAGAGTATCAATTGTTTTTCTCAAATAATCTAGTACTCACTCCGTCCCTTAATACTTGACACAATTGACCTTATTACGCATGATAATGCATAATTTTACGCTTAAATATTTTAAATAATATATTAGAAAAAATTATGAAAAATTGATATTTTGAAAATACTCATCGAGACGAATCTAACGACATCTTATATGCTATTATTTATTTTTGTATATTAGTAGAAAAATATGGTCAAAGTAATTAGGTCAAAATTACACATTTTCAAATGAGTCATCTATTGCGGAACAGAAGGAGTAGTTAAAATTTACCTTTTGAGATGAATAAATGAGATATTAAAAATTCAAATTTTGACAACTATACGATCTATTCATATAAAAAATAATAATACTTTAACCATAGAAGCTATGTGGAAATCTGAGTTATGTTCATGAAGAGACAATTTTTTTTGGAAAATGTTCACAAGTGTCTTAAGGGTATTGTTTAAGCATCTAAAAGTAGCAATTTTTGCATTGAAAATTGTACGGTTGTAACTTTAACAAGTATTTGACTTATATTTTCAAAACATAATTTCTTTTTATGGGTTCCTTAAACAATGCCCTTAGGGCACTTGTTAACAAGACCCATTTTTTCTATGGAAGAGACTATTTTTTTTGTGGGAAATGAGGCTGGAAGCATAAATGTAAAAGAGAATCATTTTGTTTAAAGATTGTTTTTTTAATGAACAAAGCTAACAAGAGCACTTTGAGCATTGTTAAGGCAACTAAAAATAATAGTGGTAATTTTTACATAAAAGCTTGTTCATTTATTAGTTTTACATGTGTTTGCCTTGTATTTTCAAGATAAAATTTCTTATAATGAATTCATTAAACAATGCATTTAGATGATCTTCAATCGTGATATCTTAGCCTTTTAAGAGTATGCATCTATTACGAACTTTTATTGGGGAGAAAATTTTTTGGGGTCCTATAGGACATATGGTCTCGTTTAAGATCTCATCATTAAGTGAAACTTCCACCTTTTCAATATGGGAAATGCTAACAAGTAACCCTATAACATTTGTTAAGAAGTTTACAAGAAAAAATTTGTTTTCGAAATTGTGTATTCAACATCTTGAAAGTTTAAAAATGAATAATATTTTCTATCTTAAATTTATACTATTTCCGTCCCGGATTAACTGAGCCTCATTTCACACATATTAAAAAGAATGTATAAATGAAAGAGAGAGAAATGGTTTTAAGTTCTCTAGTTAAGTATTGGTGCATTCTCCTCTACCATAAATGCAAAGTGAAATATATGAAATTGAGAGTGATGAAAGTAGTATTAATTAGAGTTATAAAAGAAAAAAATAATTAATATTGTATTTAAAAGTGAAATGACTCAGTTATTTTGGAATACTTTTTTTTAGCAAATGGTTCAGTTATTATGAGACAAAGTGGGTAATTTATTTTTATTTTTGACTTCTTAACTAGTCTTATAAGGATACTCGTTAGCATAATTCTTTTAATATTAAAAAAGAGTTGTGTTATTTGTAGAACCATTTGTGTAACAATTTTTGAAACATAACATAAGTATAAGATATAAAGTTGTCATAAAATAGTTGTAAAAATACCATTTTTCTATAAAAAAAATTATATAAGATGTTGAGTTAAAAGAATTAAACACTTATTAACTACAAATATTAAAAAAATTATAAATAAATGATATATACACCTTAAATATATTTAAGTACGTAAAAATGAATGTCTTATAACGTGTTTAGAACATTCATTACCCTAACAGTTTTTAAATTCTGTGTCGGCAATTGGACAAAGAAGTGATGCAAAAGAGAACCGGGTCCCTATTTTATTCAACTTTAACATTGTGGGTCCCATTGATTTTCCCAAAATAGAGATTTTATGCTGCAAACATGTCATACACCTAGTACCTTCTTCATCATTATACATGCAATTTCAGGCCAAGTCAGTCAAGGGCGCATGCGTAATTTAAAAGACTATGTCACTTTTCAAATATCAATTCTAAAATATTTCATTTTTGAAATTAAAAAAAAAACATTATTTCTTCTAGTATAATAAGTACAATTCAAATTTTGAAAAATAAAAATAAAAAGAATTCATTCCCCCAAAAAAATAAAACCGATTCGTTTTGTAGATTCATTAAATAACTAATATAATTAATATATATTATAGATCGATTTAATTGATTTGTATTATAGAACAATTACATTAGTTATTTAATGAATCTAAAATACAAATTGTTTTTTATAATAATGTAATTGATGTATATTATTGATTGATTTAATTGATCTATTATAGACTAATTACATATGTTATTTAATAAATCTAAAATGTAAATTGTTTTTTACAATAATGATAGGAGAAAGTAGGATTCAAATGATAAAAATTACAAAAACATTTTAAGTATATCGTAATGAGATTTAAACTTGCAATTTTATCTTTTTTAAGTAATATGTAACTTTGAATCGACACTTGCTATATAAAAAACTTTCTCTCAAGTATATGACCGTAAATTCATCTATGTTTTTTCTTAAACGAAAACTAAGTGTATTTGTACCGTCGCTGTTGTTGCTCAATGAATCATAAGTTTGCTATCTGCATCATATTATCCTTGTGTCAACAAGCATGAAGGATTTGAATGTCATATTACAAATCCTTTAGCATCCTCTTGTTGTCTTCGACTAAGAGATACGTTGAGTAATTGTTAACACAGAAATAAAAAATGTTTGGTTGAATTATGCATTGCTCGCTTACTGAATTATGTTTGGTTGAATCATAATCATGGTTAAACATGGCTACTAAGTCCAGATGAATCCCGTTTGGTTTGAGCTTATGAAAACTAATTTATGTAAATAAATAAATTTTTATTAATTCATAAGTTTTAACTAATGAAAATTGTATTCTTATAAGTTGTTTTTTCATAAATTACCTTAACAAACTTATGAATAATAAATAAAAACTATTTATTTATATAAGTTGTTTTGTATAAGTGCAATCCAAACAGACCATAATCTTAATGGATTTGTTACAATGTTGAATAAAGCCCTAATAGACCGCAACATGACCAAATCGGAATATATATGATGAAATAATTAAAAAAGGTGGTTATAAAGAAAAAAAATGAAGGCAGGCATTGAGATACATAGATACATCATTCTTCAATAGATTGGTGGAGATCCATCCAAACACCAAAAAACATAAGTGTGCAAGAAAGGACAGTTTACCGTCCTCTAAAGCATCTCTAATGGAAGGTCCTTACTTAACAACGATCACTCTCTTTTAAGGACCTCCATTGGAGGAAGAGAAAATGAGTCTCAATTAAGGAACAACTAACTATATAAGGATCACCTCTCTCCTAGGCAACTAACGGGTCTCACGTTGAAAAGAAGTAATAAAATATGTATTATGTGGTCTCACTTACATAAAAAGTAATATTTTAATAATTATAGTTGTTTTAAATATTAAATTATCTATTTGTCATCATTTTAAATAAAATCTAATTCATGCAAATTATTATTATTATTTTTTAACGAAGGAATGTAAAATTTGTAATGTTAATTTTTTTTCATTTTCAAATTATTAGCAAATGCGACAGAAATTTAAGATCATACGAATAAATAAATATTTTATAATTTAATTTTTTTTAAGGGTTATAATTAAATATTATGAGGTAATTTATAATTTAATAAATAAATTATTTTTGTTTAATGATGTAAAGTTAGTGGGACCTATTTAAGTACTTTTCGTTGGAGTCTTTATTAGTGTACTTCCATTGTAGTCATTGAGTCCTTAATAAATACTTTTATTAAAATATTATAAATAAGTGATGTGTGACATATGGTCTATTTAAGGAGTCTCTATTAAGGAACTGTCAGTGCAGATGCTCTAAGTCATGATAATTTAATAAATCTTTTTTCTTTTAATTTAAAAGTAGTTTAGAAATTGACATTGGTCAACGTCTATTTTTTCATATGTATGGTCGGTCAAGAATCAAATTCCTGATCGATGAATACAAGTAACTCAATTATCTATTATTGTGTAGAATAATGTTATTTAATCATTTAAAAATCAACAACTTATTTGATATTTTTTTTTAGAGGCTAAGAAAGGGTATATTAAACAACAAAAATAACCCTCTAATATAAGGTGTATCAGAGAAACTACAAATCTAGGTAATTAAAATTCAAAAAAGTTGTAAATGTATCTGAAGAAACTAATTAAAAGACTATCTTTATGCACATCAAAGGATTTGCCTTCCAGGTAATATAATCAAAATTAAACAAAACATAAATTGATTTTAACTACGATAAGTTTGAATCTTAACCTTTTCAATTAAAGAAGTAAGAATATCAGCCTTATAATTAAAGATCATCGTATTCAGTTCCTTCCAAATGACATAAATCATAGATGTCCAAATAACGTTGAAAATCAAACGGGTTGTTTTAGAAGAACCTTTTAACCCTTCAAATTAAAGAAGATGGTCAAGTAAATTTTCACGAGGAGCTGATTAAAAACCTAACTTATTTAACAAATGGTATAATCAAAAAGAGAGAGAAAAAAAGTAAAAAATAAATAAATAAATTAAATAATACTTAATCTTGATAAATATATGATGTTGGAGCCTTTTATTGTCAACTTATCTTATGTCACACCATGTTAATCGGTTTATTTATATATTGACATTATAAGTTCTTCTTTTTTTCATGTCAAACCAAATAAATCCTTGAAAAAACAAATAAATATCTAGAATATCACTTTGCCGTAATAGTTTTTAAAATATCTCAAATCTGCTATTATTTTTTTGTCAATAAATTTAGTAGTTAAAGTTAACACATTTTAAATGTAGAGAAGATGTGTCTGATAATTTGATATTTACATATATTATACAATGTCTCTACCACGAGAACTCAACATCTACTTCTTCCGGATCTATATATAAAAAAAGATTATTTTTTTGGATACATTGAATAATTAATGTATCTCGTTTATAATGAAGACCGGATACATTAATTATTAAATGTATAAAAAAAATCTTTTTTTATATATAGATCGGAGTAAGTATTATTTTAATAAATTATACTAAAAAATTATTAGTTCGATCATCATAACCTATTTTGAATTTGAATCTACCGACACTCGAAGTCGACACTGCCTTCTTGAATCATTCGTCATTATTTTTTGAAGGTACGTTTTTGTTTTGCCTTCTTACGAAAAATCAAATGCACCTGTGCCTGCATGTGACTGGCTATGGAACCCTTTCTCTAGGTCATCTAATTAGTACATATCATATCATATATTACTATATTCTCAACGAGTCTTCGTTTTTGTGATGACAAATAACTAGGAGTGTTTAATACCGAAACAATCTAATAGAAAAATCGTAAATTGAACCAATGCAAATTGAAACTGCAAAAAATCGTATTTGATTCGGATGTATTCAGATCATTTTTTACTCAATTACATGGTTTGATTTGATTTGCGGTTTTGATTTTTCCAACCGAACCAAATCAAACTGCAATATAAGAAAAACATTAATTAAGTATATATCACCTAAACCAATACTCATATAAACTCAATAGAAACTTTAATAAAATGACATATTTTCTCTCTAGGTAAGTTTCTTCTTTGTTTTTCTTTCAAAAATGTATTTATATGCTACTTGAACTATTAGAGAATGATACAAATTTTAGTCTTGTATTTCTTACAAAGTTGGATTACTTTTTGTCAACTTTATAATTTGGTCTACGTAGTTGAGAACATTGTTGGATGAAAATAAAATTGTAATGTTTGATGAAATTTAAAACATTACTGAAAATATGTTGTGTTTTAGCTTTTTAATTTGATTTTAATGCTGGAAACAAAAAAAAAATTGTCTAAAAAAACCGCATCAATCGATTCAATCCAAACCGCATTGGTTTGGTTTGGTTCGAATTTTATTTTAAAAATCAACTGAACCAAACCAAACCACATATTTCTTTATTTTACGGTTCAGATGACTTTTAACTTCAAAACCGAAACAAACCGCACCACAAACACCCCTAAGAATAACAATATTTATATGATTATTTTATCATAATTTTTGAAACAATCTTCTTATCGCTTTTTATCAATCAAAACTAATCAATTTTTTTTTGACCGGCATATTTTATGTATTGTCCATACCAACTGACTTAAGTTCACAAGGACAATCAAAAACCATTTTAAAATAGTTGCACAAATATGATTTTTTTTAAAAGTTAATTTTAAATGAATTAAATTTTTTAATATTGATTTGGTTAAAACTGAGTTGAATGTAAAATGGTATATGTTGGTAACGTTCTGATAAATAAAAGTGAGTTGAACAATAAATTTAAATGTAAAAATTGCATTTAATATTAAAATCTATAAAGTCAATCGAACCAAACCAAATCACATACTTTTTTATTGATGTAAAAAATTACATTTATAAACAAAAAACAACTTTTTAGATACATTGAATAAGTAATGCATTTGGTCACATTTATAGATCAGATACATTAATTATTCAATCTACCTAAAAAGTTATTTTTTACTAATAAATGTAACCGGAGGGAGGAACTCGGTGTTATGTGGCATTAGTCAAACAATTAAAGCAAAAGAAAAAACAAATTTAACATTGAAAATAACAATTTCTTAAGTTTTAAAAAGTATTGCTCAAAAAAAAAAGTTTTAAAAAGTAAAATACACAAAATTTAAGGTGATATTTATTTTTATAACTCCCGTGACCAGTGTCTCATAGGCGTCCTAGAGGCATTGATTAACATTTTCCTTATTATTTTACTGAACGGTAAATCTCTCTATTCTTAAACGTTGTTCTAGGATTTGAGAGATTTAACATCATGACTCTCCTTTGCTAAAATAATTTGAATTTGGTTCATGGAGTCTCTCAATTGAAAAATTGTGTAGTCGTGGTTGAGAAAATACAAGTTGTCATGTTATTGACTTGACAATTAGTTTCATAATGGACCTCAATAAATTTAAATTGTTGGGATATTTTGGAAAATAAAGGCCAAAGATTTTAATTACGGTGGGTTAGATCGTCTTCAATAGTGCGGTCTTAACCATTTAAGATCTAGTGTCTAACAGGTATCCTACTAGAGACAAAAAATTTAGGAGTCTTATAGGACTCGGTGTCTCACTTAAGCATCTTATTTTTAAGTGGATCCCATAATATTTTTCATTAAATTAATTATTTTACAATGTTTGTTTGGCATACTTTATTTATTGGTGGGACCTATTTAGAACTTTTGTGAAAGGCGTTGCATTGAATTAGGGTCTTTTATTAAAAAAATTATAAATGAATGATGTATAATATTGTATACATGTGAGACCCGTTTAAGTACTTAAAATTAAGAGTCTTTATTATGGATGCTCTTAAAAAGAAGAAAAAACGACATTTCTCTTGTTTGGGTCAATAATGTTGTACCATTATGACAACTAATGGATTTAGGTTATTATTTTATGTATTTGAAAAAAAAAATAGTCTATAATATATACATAAAAACAATTAAACATTCAAGAGACTCTATACAATACACTATTCAACAATAAAATAACACACGCAAAAAACTCGGCAACAAAATAATACACACAAAAAAAACTTATTATATTCATTTGATCATGTGGCAATGCATTAGATGCACATATAAAATGATTGAGCTGTGTTTTTTTAACGAATATTTGATTGATATTTTATGACATAGTCATAGATTTACAAAGAAAAAGTAAATATTGACACGAAAATCAATACAATAGAGAGATAAAGTAAAAATATACTCCCTCTATTTTAAAACGAGTGCATTTAAGATTTTTACATATATATTAAGAAATGCAAAAAAATTGTCAAATGACATAACTATTTTACTAAACTACCCCTAATAACTATTGGTGTGTTTCCCACAAAAGTAGAATATATGACTTTAAAAGTGGTGCATACAATATTAATTAAAGGACTTAATTGTAAAAGTTTACATTGAAAAGTGAACATGACATTCATTTTGAAACAAATTATTTTTGATAAAAATATACTCATTTTGAAACGGAATGAGTAATATAAATAGAATTTTTTTATCATGTGGAAATTTGCACATGTTAAGAAGTTTAAAATGAAAATTTTGTATTAAAACTTGTACATTTAATATTAAAAGATAAAGTTGCAACAAAAGTTATCATAAAATGATTGTATAAGTATCGTTTCTGAAAATGATTGTAGACAAATAAAGTATATAAATTAAGGAGAATGTTAACCAGTGTTCCAAAGACAATGATTAAGCATCCAAAACAAGTAAGTTTTCATGAAAAAGTTGTATAATCATTACTTTATCAAAAATAACATCTTATATTTATAAGATAACATTTTTTATTTTAGATTTCTTAATCATTGTTATGAGGATATTTGTTGGCAAGACCCATATATTAATTAATAAAATCGAAGGGACAGATTGAAATGACTACACAATGAACAAAATATCTAAATCTCGACAACGAAAGACAAACACATGGCAAGTATGCATCAAGGGTCGTGGATCTTCAAAAATATTGGTAACTCTATTTGAAACAACAAACACCATTGAGACTTCTATCTCTTTTGATGATTCAACCAAAAATGAAGTTTTTAGACATTACATTAGTGTGTTAGTGATATACATCATGTCATCCCTATTATTAGTTACCACATAGTGTTTCCCGAACATGTGCCAGACCATCTATATCAATTTGACACTTTAGGAGGCTTTTCAAAAAACAATCGCTCCGCTTTTCAGCTTATATGATTATCTTGTGTGTGGGTGATTTGGCTTAAAAGAAATGCTCGTGTTTTTCACCAATCAGAAGCTTCAATTACACAATTGCTAGATAAAGTTAAGCTTCAATCTTACTGGTGGCTGAAAGCAAATCGCCCTAGTTTTGTTTTCTCCTACCATTCTTGGTGGTTAAACCCTTTACCTTGTTTGGGAATTATTTTGTAACAGGGTAGATCTCTTTTTTAGTTTTCCTGTTTTGTTCCCTGTTTTTTGTTGTATTGTATTTGATACTCTTTCAGCTGGGTTTTCGGCACTCCTTGTGCTGAAATCTTCAAGCTTTCAGTAATATATCTCATTTTAACTTCTTCAAAACAAAAAAAAAACTACATGTATATTTATTAAATAAATGATATCTTGATCTATAATATAGACCACATACAAATTTTATTCTACAAATTAAAAAAAAAAATTATAATAATGATCAAAAAATGCGGTCACCATATTTCTCGGTGTAAGCAAACATAAGCATGATTGTGAGAAGTTAAGACAAGCACGAGAGGAAGGAGTGAGATGCCATAAAAAAATAATATTATTAGGCTAAAATGGAGAACAATTTTTCACAATTAAAAACCATTATAATATTACGTCACTATTATAAGAGTATATTAATTTAAATCCATTGAATAAAATACATATTTGATCTATATTAGAAACTTAATACAACATTTGTTGAATGAATTTAAAAAATAACTTATACAATTATACCTGGATTGATGTTTTATAAATATTGATATGCCCACCTCATTTTTTTTAAGTGTTTTTTTTTTCAAAATTAACACCAAATTAGCGATGTGTATTTCTGCACATTTTCTTTTTATTATACCCTCATATTAATACACTAATAAATTCTTATTTTTTTGCACGCACATTATCTTTCCAATAAATTTAATATGTTATATATCTCTCATAACAAACAATTGTCAGTTATTATATTTTTCTCCAACAAATTACTATTTTTTTGCGCTCTCTTTCAAATCTTTTCTTTTACTTTGCACTTGAAATGTTTAACAATTGCTACTCATCTTATTTATAGAATTATAACTCTGCTTGGAACCATTGTTTGTAACAATTTTATTTTTTTTTAAAAAAAAAAAAATAAAATATATATATATATATATATATATATATATATATATATATATATATATATATATATTAAACAACGCTAGACGCTAAAACACAAGGTGTGCAAAAACGCCTAGGTACAAAAGAGTTCAAACAATCCTGTACAAGCCAAAAAGGCACGCAAATCACAAAGAAAACAAAAGACAACAGGCTAGAAGATTGAGTTTAAGCAAGATAGAGGGCTCCGCCGCCATTCTTGATAATCAAAATCAAAATTAACGTATTTCGATTTCAACCACCAAAATGAGTGAAGCTTCACCCTTTCACCAAACGCTAACAAATTGTCCTCCTTTGCTTTGAAGATTCTATTATTCCGTTCTTTCCAAATTATCCAAGCTACTAACAACCAAATAATCTGCATGGACTCGACTGATTTCTTTGAGAATCCCCGCAGACCACTAAATTGATGCAAATGTTCAAAAAAATGGTGATGAAGAACTGTTGAAAAACCAAGCCATTACGCAATGTTGTTCAACACTCCACTAAAAAATTTGCACGTAAGAAATAAATAATCAAGGTCCTCATTGTAACCGCAATTAGCAATTCAACCCTGATCTGATGCAAGCAAGACCCTCCGTTGAAAAAGTTTGTCACTAGTAGGAATCCGGTTGAGAAACAGGCGCCAAGCAAAAATTAGCACTTTTAGAGGCACCGCTTTCAGCCACCAGAATCTATAATTATTATTATGCTGCTGATGTCTATCAAGCTCCAAATATGTTAAAAAATAATAAGCAGAACTAACAGTGTAACAGTTTGAATCATGTAACATCTAAGTCCATCTATCGACACGGTCAACCTGAAAAGAGAAATTAGTTAGGCGTACAATACACTCCCCCACCAACTCATCCTCCCACTCAAAAAGCCTCCTGCGCCATTTCCACGCTTCCCCGTTAACCCCCCAACCTCTTGCAAACAATTCAGCCACCGTGTCTAATTTATTATCCGCTAACTCATACAAACGAGAAAAAAAATACTACACAACGGTTTCCCCTCCAGCCAAGGGTCGACCCAAAACAAAGTGGACTCTCTGTCCCCTGCCTGGCGAATAATACTATCCGACATCCACCCTGGATCAACCTGACCCACTCCATCCCTAACATCTAAAATTGTTTGCCACCACACTGAGCCACCCCATCTACAAGAGCAGCAAAGCCGCCCCCTCTCCTCTCCATACCGGGCGCAAAGAACCTGATACCAGAGGTTACCCTGCTCCTGTAAAATCCTCCACCACCACTTACCCAAAAGAGCAAGATTAAACTCTCTCAACCTCCTCACCCCCAGACCACCTTCCTCCTTACGCAAACAAACAGTATCCCATTTTATCCATGTAATTTTGCTAATATCCTTACATCCCCCTTAAAAAAAAAGCATTAAATAAAGATTCAAGGATAGAGATTATACCTGAGAGGGCTTTGAAGAAGGAAAGAAAGTAAACCGGAATAGAGGACATGACAGACTTAAGCAAGATCAAACGACCACCCATAGACAGGTTACGACTCTTCCAATCAGACAACCTTCTTTTAATTCGATCAACCAGAGGGTACCAAAAAGCCAATTTTCTCGGATCACCACCAATAGGAAGCCCCAAATAAAGAAACGGGAGCCTACCATGCTTACAATGTAACACTGAGGCGGCCTCATGCAACCAAGAACCAGCGACATTAACTCCATATAGCATACTCTTATGGAAGTTTACTTTTAAACTAGAAACAGATTCAAACAACGCCAAAACTGATCTTAAGATTCTAATATTGCCCCAGCTTTTATCCACCACCAAAAGAGTGTCATCCGCGAACTGTAAATGAGAAATGTCTACTGCACCTTGCGCCCCTACCATGTAAGGAGCGAACATACCATGTTCCACCACTGACTGCATCATAATATGTAACCCTTCGGCAACAATAAGAAAGAGGAACAGAGACAAAGGGTCACCCTGACGAAGACCTCTTTCCAAACAAAATTTCTCAGTTGGGCTACCATTCACCAAGACAGACACAGTTGGTGTTGATATACATTCCTGCATCCACTTGCGCCACAAAGTAGGGAAATTCATCATTCGCAACACAATATCTAAATAACTCCAATCCACCGAATCAAAAGCTTTTTCAAAGTCTACCTTAAAAAGTAAGAGTTCCTACTTTCTTCTGCGGGCATCTTCCACTAACCCATTAGCAATCAATAGACCATCAAGAATTTGGCGACCATGCACAAAGATTGTCTGTGTTGGAGAGATCACACTACCAATAACATTTTGTAATCGATTAGCGAGAACCTTCGACAAAATCTTGTATAAACAATTCACCAAGGAAATGGGTCGAAAGTCTGACAGACGTTGTGGACTCTCCACCTTCGAAATCAAGGATATGAATGTGCTATTAATACCTTCGTCAATCTGCCATGTCTGTGGAAATCATTAAAAAACCGGATCAAGTCTTCCTTGAGCTGCCCCAAAAAATCCTTAATAAAACCAAGAGGGATGCCATCGGGACCCGGGCTTTTATAGCTATCACAATTCAAAACTGCTTGCTTGATCTCGTCCTCTGTAAAGAGCCCCGTCAAGGACCCTCCCTCGTCGACAGACAAAGTCTTGAACATCATATCCTCCACACTTGGGCGCGAAACATTAATGGACTTGTAATGTTGTCAAAAAATTATTAAAAACAACTTCACGGACATTTGCAACCCCTTCAACTCGGACCCCGTCGACATCAACAAATAAAAGAGCATTCGCCCTACACCTTGAGGTCATAATACCATGAAAGAATTTAGAATTAGCATCACCTTCTCGCCCCACCCATCTAATCTGAAAGATTTCCATTTCTCGGTAACAAAGTCTTTATAACCAGGTAAATGGAACCAACATTTCAACATACGGTTCGGTCTTGGTCCCCAGTTAGCTTCATCGACAATCAATAAAATAGGACAATGGTCAGAAACGGATCGAGGAAGGGCCACCTGAAAGCAGTTAGGCCATGAGCTAATCCACTCTTCTGATAAAAGAAAGCGATCCATACGGCTCATAGATAAACCATCCCCCTATACCACATGAAATTCCTCCCACACAGCGGCAAATCAACCAACACAGTAGTGTCAATGAAGTTATTAAAAGCTGAAAAGTCCTCATAATTACCACCAAGAACCCTACTCTTTCTTTCGGACTCCGAACAGATGACATTAAAATCACCAAACATGCACCAGGCGCGCCCCAAATCATTATGAATCAAAGTTGCCAACCTCTTCCAAAAATGCTCGCGGCCCGCATTATCACAAGGCGCATACACATTAGCGATAGCAAAATCAACACCGCTCTTAAGAAACAGATCTTTAATGATCTAAACATTATCAAAGCTCATAGACACATGAACATCAACCTCACTAGAATTCCAAATAGAAAGAATACCCCCTGCTGCCCCCATTGATAGACGATACAAATAACCATAAGCCTCAGATCCCCACAACGAGCGGCACATAAAAATATCAACTACCTGCAACTTGGTTTCCTGAATGCAAAAAACAAAAGGATTCTTCTCCCTCACCAACCTCTGAACCTACCTCCGCTTCTTCCACCCTCCGAAACCCCTCACATTAAAAGATAAAAGCTTCATTGAGACCCCCAACCCCTCACAACCCCCACACACACATTAAAGAATTCAGATGCTTTGTTATAAAGTGACATAAAATCTTGTTCATTCACGGCTTGCGAGAAGATCTTATCGACACCCAAAGGAAGCACTTTAAAAAATTCCAAGCCAATATCAATAAGAATTTGTTGAAGAGTCGGTACCGTCACCCCGTTACGAATTTGTGCCATTAAACCTCTACTCGCCCAAGCTATATCTTCCGGAGCGGTACTATATTTCCTCCCCTTTTCGATCCACCACCGCCTCCCTATCCCCTTCCTTACCAACAACTGAACCCTTCCCCTTCCCAACATTTATTCCCTCCCTCTTAACATCATTCACCTTCTTTGGTACAATCGAAACATCCACCCCGCCCACCATCACCTTTACCGGAACCCTCTCCTTACCTCTCTCTCTTTTTTTCTCCCTCTCCACTTCCGTTTTGACAGCCTCCACCTTCACTTTTTCTAACTCCGCTTTCCTACTTAAACCCTTCGGCCTCTCCCCTCCCTCAACACCTCTCCTAATGCTTTCTCCCTCTCCAACCTTAATCTTCCTTCCATCTTCCACACCCCCTCCTTCTTAAGAGACTTATCGAACATATCAAATTTTGCAACGTTCGCATGCATACGAAAGTCACCAAAATACACATTATTTAGAGCTCTAGATAGTTTATGAACATTCCTGACATTAGCGAAACGTGCAAAGCCGTAGGATTGACCTCTAACATTCAAGTAACGAGAAATATGAACATCTGAAAGAATGCCACAAACTTCCAGACCCTTATGTAGCTCCACATATGACAGTTCCGACGGGAAATTTGATATATAGAAAGCAGTAAAAGCATTCAGTTTTAATGGATTACCAGAAATATGTTTCGTACCATTCTGATTACATGAAAATAAAGTTTCAGCGTCAAGTTGTTGCATGTGTTGCTGTCGTGGTCGTGTACCCTCATACCAGTCGCAATCCCGCTCACTGTTGCAGTAGGAGTCGTGACTTGCAGATCTCTCCCTGTGCCAATGACGGAGTCGCGCATCAGACCTAACCCTACAATAATCATCATACTTCTGTTCGCCATACCAGTCCTCTAACCCTATGCTTCTATCACGGTTCCTAAAACCCTTGTAGCCATAACCCTCTTCTCTGCGTCCTCCAAGCCGATTGTTCCCCTCAAGCCTGTCCTGTTTGTACTGTCCCGGTCCAATCGCTTTCCGACGTCTCGACCTAACCTCAGACCAATCTCCCCCATCCCACCCAATTTGTGCCTCGTTGGCTGGAACCCCATCCCCCTCAGTGCACCTCGCAGCCGGTGAAAAAGAGAACTGACGCGGTGATTGACGACGGTTACCGTAACCACCGCCTCTCCCTCTCAATTTGTTTAAAAATTTAAAGATAACAAGAAACAAACTTTGTTTGAAAAAAAAACTTTACTTTTCCAAATAGATAGAATTAATTAGTTTTATTGAAAAAATATAAGAATAATTGACAAAGGATATAATTGGCAAATTATACCCTTAAAATACCAAAAGATGTTAAATAGAAACGAAAAATTCTAAAAAAAAATACTTAAAAATGAACAAAGGGAGTATATAATTAGGTTGTAGCCCCTTATAGATCAGACTGGCCTATTTTATCGTTAATATTGAATATAAGTCTTTTAAAACATTGGATATAGTTGTTTAGAACCATTAGTTTTTTTTTTACTAAATTATACTAGGAGTTCTTTAAATGTAAGGTTTGTAACAGATTTTCCTTTAAGTTATTTTGATTATGCATATATCTTTTCAATTTAAGTTTTGTAAAGGCTTGATAGCAGTTTTGCCCCCTAAGTATTAGAAAGTTGCGACTTTGTCCCATAACAAAATAAAATACAATCAAACCTCTCTAAGTATTGTCCATTTTGCAGTTTTGGCCCCAGACCAGTTTTGACTTAGTCAATGCTGACGTGGCCGTCACGTCTGTAATTATTTATTGTTTAATTAAAATAAAAATATATATATTTTATAAAAAATGACACGTGTCGGCTACGTCGGCATTGACTTGAGGGAGACAAAACTACAAAAATGGCAGTACCTAGGAAGTTGGATTATATTTTATTTTGTTATGGTGCCAAAATCGTAATTTTCTAATATTTAACGGGTAAAACTGCTATAAGCCTTTTTTTTAAACATTGGTGCTCTGATCAGCAGATGTGATGAGTAAAGATTGATCGATTCCTTTACAGCACGTGTAAGGAGGAGCTTTATGAGTTGGCGCATTTGCATGAATAGAAGCTACAGTCAGACACCGACTCCTGTTATGGAGGTCTGCAAAAGCCGTAACTTACGGTAGCGGTTCCCTTTGTTTTTCTTTTTAATTTTCCAGCACCTCTTGCTCATATTATGAAACTACCCATTCAACCCAATGACAATGAGGTTGTGTACACGTTAGTGTCAAAAATATTATAAAAAACATTAGGAGTTAAAAATATATATATAAGATATCAGCACAATAATTTCATGACTGGTCGGAAATATATATTAAGTTCAAATGTTAGTGTTATGACTTACATTTGTTATGAATAACTAAAGTTGCATGTATAAGTATGAATGTTCGCGGTGCGGTTTATTTCGGTTTTGAAATTAAAAGTCATTCAAACCATAAGATAAATAAGTATGTGGTTTGGTTTGTTTCAATCTGAACCAAACCAAAGCGGTTTGGATTGGATCCGTTGATGCGGTTTTTTAATATTTTCAACAATGTTTTAAATTTCATCACATTACAATTTTATTTTCATTCAACAATGTTTCCAACTATGTAGACTAAATTTAAACGCGGACAAAAAGTAATCATATTTTGTAAGAAATAGGAAATACTACAAAATTTATCATAGTTCAAGTAATACATAAATACATTTTTGGAAGAAAAAAACAAAGAAGAAACTTAACAAGAGAAAAAATATGTTATTTTATTAAAGTTTCCTTTGAGTTTCTATGAGTATTGGTCCGGTGATATATATTTAATTAATGTTTTTCTTATATTGCGGTTTGGTTTGGTTCGGTTGGTAAAATCAAAACCGCAAACTAAACCAAACAATGCGATTGAGTAAAAAATTGATCTGAAACATCCAAACCAAATGTGGTTTTTTGCGGTTTCAGTTTGGATTGGTTCGATTTACGGTTTTTTATTGGATTGGTTCGGTTTTGAACACCCCTATATATAAGAGATAATATTTTTATAATTAGTACCTTAACTCATTTGGATTAATATAATGATAATAACTTAAGACTTTGAAGAATGCTCGTCTTTAAAGTTATAAGTTCGATTATCGTCGATACTAATGTGAGTGGGATAGTTTAACTATGTAATTTTTTTTACATTTGCATTCCATCATAGCTTACCATGTAGATCCTTGTGAAATTTTATTATGAATGGACATAAAAAGTGACCGTTTTTCGAGGAAAAATATAATAGATGACATTGTTTCATTGAAAAATATGAGTAAAAATGAGGGAAAAATTAATATATTTGAATCAAATTTTAAACTAAATTAGACTCTTTCTCGTGCGATGCACGGTTTTTTGTTAATTCATATGATTCTTCTGTTGTCTGTGTAATTTACCACGGTTTAGGGTTTTTTTCCGAGAGAAACACGGTTTAGGGTTTGCTATATATAGCCGAGTTTGCATGGAAATTAAGGTAGCCGAGTTTGCATGGAAATTATGGTATTATGTTTGTAAATGTATTAAATAAGTGTACAACAACTTGTCAAAAAAAAGTCTACAGAAACAATAGATATATACAAACGATGACACAACAGGATATGAATGAAAAGCTCATCAGTGAGGAGAAATATTAGGAATTGCTGCATTTTAGTGGGAATTCGTTAGGTTAAACTGGTGCGCTGCATTTTACATGAAATTTGTTAGGTTAAATTGCTACTAACGCAACATTTTAAAGGAAAATTATTAGGTTAAGTTGTTGTAGACCTAATAAAATTAATAAATAAGGATATATTAGCTGTAATTAACTTGTTGTTGCTTATATTTTGTTACCGAGTATGTAAACCTTTTATGGAACGAATCAAATGGAGAAAACGTTATATTATATAAGTTTAAATGTTGTTAAAAATTAGTGTTTCTTTAAAAAAAAAAATATAAGCAATCATTTTTAAATGTTGTTAAAAATTAGGTAAATAATCTCGTTTTTATTATCTGCATTTCATTGTAATATAAGGAGAAATTTTTTTAAGCGGAAATTAAGGAGACTTTATAAATGAAAAAGTTGACGTCCTCGTGAGTTTAGCTCAGTTGATATGGACAATGCATAATATATACAAGGTCTGAGGTTCAAACCCCGGCCAAAAAAAAAATGGAATCGAAGACAGTTTTATATCAAATTAATTGTATTAGGTATTGGTATATTTATCATTATTATAAATGTAAAATGAAAGATTGATCATATCAAAATAAATTCATCACTAATAAATGATATCAAAAGTAGTTGGTTTGCATTCGATTCAACAGTTTTTTAACTATTAAAAAGTTAAATTCACTATTTTTCAATAAAATATTTCTAGTTTTTTCTCTCTCTCATACAATGTCTTAAGGGCAATCTTTAACATTTCCATCGAAGAATTGCTGAATATTGTAGCAAACATTGATGATAATATGAAGACTTGACTCTTGTTTGGTTCATCGCCTAGATTTTCTGAGAGCTTTAAGGATACATTCGTATATGGAATGAAGGAAAATATTACCATGGTAGAGATCCAGTTGACCACTAAGACCAATTAGCTAACCATGCTTAAAAACTTGGAGGGGGGAAGTAATGTGGATGCCTCGGCTGTCTTAAGATTAAGATGTAAAAGTAAAGTGAACAAGACTAAATCAAAATCAAGGGACAATGACAATTTAAAGTTCTTTAATTGTTAGAAGATAAATCACTTTAAGAAAAATGTCCCTAGTTAGTGTGAAATGATGATTTTGTGAAAGTTCTAGTTGCCACAAAGGAGGTTTTTTTTTAGGTTAGTACCTAAGAGGAGGATTATGAAGATGTGAAGACGCTAATAGCTCATCAATGAAAGAAATACATAGAGGGAGACTTTTTTTCAATCACACACAATATATATTATAATAGCGTATAAAGTGAATGATAAAATATCTGATTGTAAGTTAATTTGTTCCTCTTAAAAAAATTGTGTTTTTTGAACAAATCAAAATGGAATTAATTGCTCAAAGACAAAGTGATTCACCCCGCACAAGATGTGCTAAAAGTCATGAATCACCCACTCTTAAAAAAATTGCTAGTGGTTACCACCGAGAAACTCCTCCAATCACATGATTAAGACATACTATCCCGATTTTAAATATATGCAAAAGTAAAAATGTATCTGATCTTAATTTAGGTTAAATATGTTTTGTATTTCGTTTATATTTAAAATCGAAGGAAGTAGTTTGACTTTGTAATATTATAGTCCGCCTTGAGCCTTGTGTTTGGATAACTTATATCTTTTTTTTTTGAAAGAAACGATATTTCACTACCTAAGATGTGATGGAACAAACTCGTGATCTTATAACCTTGGGCAGGTTTGACCACCGACATGTTTAAATTTCGAAAATCAAACTTTATCATGTTTCAATGAAGTATTTTTCCAACCGAAGACACGAAAACTCATATAACACATGCATGATGCACCAATTTTTATCATGTTTAATATGAGTTTGATCAATTCAGATGTTTTTATTCACCTTTATTCCTTAGTTTGACCAACCTTTATTCAACTATCTAGGCATCGATCCTTTTGAATTCAACAGCTTATCAATTTCAACTACAATTCATATTATTTTTAAGGGAAAACTTAGTCATTATTAAAACTTGGGTCATGTTAACTTGTGCGCTAAAGACACAAGCTAAGAAGTTTAAAAGGAAATGAAAGATAAAGTTTACATTGAAAAGATAAATTTTTAAACTTTTTAAATGTTAAATGTACAATTTCCAAGATGATATTTATACATTTATAGTATTTAAAACCGGAAGAAGTAGTTTGACTTTGCAACATTATAGTCCATCTTGAGTCTTATGGTTGAATAACTTGTATCTTTATTGAAAGAAATGATGTTTCACTACCTAAGATATGATAGACCAAACTCGTGGTCTTACAACCTTGGTCAAGTTTGATCACCGACATGTTTAAATTTTCAAAATCAAACTCTACCATGTTTCAATGGAGTAACTTTCCAACTGAAAACATGAAAACCCATGTAAATATGTCAGATGCACCAAATTTTATCATGTTTAATATGAGTTGATCAATTCAAATGTTTTTATTCACCTCTAATTCTTAATTTGACCAACCATTATTCGACTATTTAGGTATCGACCGATTTAAATTCAACTACTTATCATTTTCAACTACAGTTAATGTTATTCTTTAAGGGTAAACTTTGTCATTATAAAAAAATTATACTTGAAATTGGAGGAAGTAGTTTGACTTTGCAACATTATAGTCCATCTTGAGCCTTGTGGTTGAATAACTTATATCTTTTTTTGAAAGAAACAATATTTCACTATCTAAAATATGATAGACCAAACTCATGATCGGGTTTGATCACCGACATGTTTAAATTTCCAAAATCAAACTCTACCATGTTTCTATGAAATATTTTTCCAATTGAAGGCAAGAAAACCCATATAATTGTGTCGGATGCACCAAATTTTATCATGTTTAATATGAGATGATTAATTCAAATGTTTTTATTCATCTCAAATTCCACCTTTGACCAACCTTTATTCGACTATTTAGGCATCCATCGATTTAAATTCAACTTCTTATCATTTTCAACTACAATTCATATTATTTTTAAGGTAAACTTTGTCATTAAAACATTATTAATAAACTATAAGGTGAGAGTGCTTAAACACTATTTGAAGGTAGGTCCATTATTGATGCTCTCAAAAGAGACGGCAATGAATAGCATAGCAGGGACGTACTGATACTATAGTACATTTTGGTGCCCCACTATTGAAGGGCATATATATAATTTTACTCCTATATTATATATCTAATTGGGATCTTTTGTCCAAAAAAAGAAAAAAAAATTGGGACCTCACTTTTTTAGTTTTGGAATCTTCAACCAGTTGAAGGTGAGAACGACAAGGGAAAGAACGTGTTACTTCTGCCTCTGCATTGAAAACATACAATCTAACAATCTAGATTGGGTTTTCTGTAATATTCTTAGCTGAACTAAAAGTGGATTTTATAGTTGAAAAATCGTTTTAAACATTGAATTCATCGTGTAAAATTGATTTTGATTAGCATCGAGTTTAAAATAAAATAATTTATGTTTTTTTGACAAATAAAATAATTTACGTTGGATGTTTCATTTGATGTCAATTATAATAAAAATAGAACAATTTTTTAGATTCAATAAATAACTGATGTATGTGGTGTGTATTATAAGCTAAATACATTTATTATTCAATAAATTTAAAAAGTGAAATATTGTTTATAATTGCGATGAGACGTACTCCCTCCGATCCTATATATAAGAAAAGATTCTTTTTTTAGGTACATTGAATAATTAATGTATCTCGTTTACAATGAAGACCAGAGACATTAATTATTAAATGTATCCAAAAAAAGAATCTTTTCTTATATATAAGGCCGGAGGGAGTAGTACATTTATATAAAATTGAATTGTCTTCGTGAGCTTAGGTCAGTTGGTAGGGACAATGCATAATATATGCAAGGTCCGGAGTTTTTTTGGTTGTTTATATAAAATTGAATTGAATAATAGATTTGAAGGCTTAAATATGTAAATCGTCCCTGTAATTTGGCGTGTTTTTTGGTTGTTTTTTTTTAAAAAATGAAAACAAAAAACACGTCAAATTACAGAGACAATTTACATATTTAAGCCATTATAAAATCATAAATTACAATTTCTATCTTCAGATAAAATCAATTATAAAGAAAAAAATCAATTCAACTTTGCAATAAGTAAATTCATAAAATAAATTTTATAAATTTAGAATCAATTTAAACTTCTAAAAAAAATAATTAAACATTTTTTTCACGTTAACATACACTTTTGTGATTGACATACTTTAAATAAATAATAATCACATGCTTAAGATTTTCTTCTAGCTACCTCGATTGATGGGTTAGGTCAGCATATATCATCAGTGGAGTATCGTACTATCCCTAGATATCGCCTTATGATTCCACCATTTTCCATTGATGAGATGTGTCATGTTTGTCGTAAGGCGTGCCTGGATACTTTTGGGGAGCATGCCGTTCATTGTAAGGAGCTTTTCGGCTTTAAGCACAGACATGACTTTGTTAGGGACATACTTTTTGATATATTCAGACCGGCGGGAATATCAGCGAAGAAGAAGGCGCCTGTGAACTTCCTGACTGACCCACTAGATAAAAGATCAACACTCAGGCCAGCGGATATGATGGTGTACGGGTGGGTAGGTGAAAAACATGCTTATGTAGACTTGACTGAGGTTTCACCACTTGTGGGATTAGGTGTCGAACCTTTTACTGTAGGACAACAGCTCTAAAAGCTGTGTCAAGCAAAATGGCCAAACATGAGACAATCAACATGCTTTTATACCACTTGTGTTTGACACTTTGTTTTCTTAGCATCAGAGGTCGTTGACCTTCTATATAGAGTTCAAAAGGTCATTCATAGCAACTTATGTCTAATAAGTTCATGAATGTTGTATTCATGAGGATTGATTTTGCCATCCAAAAAAATCTAACGGCGCAGCTTGTTGCTCGCTTACCTTTTATTCAAGTATAAATAATAATTTATATATAAAAATATCATAACATTTTATCTAACAATTTCAATATTTTCATGGACCAAAGTATAACATATGAATTTATCTTTAACAAAGAAAATTTATCAAAAAGATAAAAGAGCCAATTGATATGATATGGTATGAAGAGGCGAGTTTTTTTATGCTACTTTTAGTCTTTTAAAAGAAATAAAAGAGTTTAGATAACATAAAGAAAGAAAAAAGCTGCAAATGGGGGTTGTGTGAATGTGATGGGTTAGGGGGATATCAGTAAAGATCAATATTGTGTCTCACTCTCATTTCATCATCTATCTAACTTTTTCCAATGCCACGACCATACAGCATCAGGTAGCCACGTCGATATACAGTACAATAATCACTTTATTCTTTGTAATTTTATATAGTCTTTCACAATTTTATATTGATTCAATTTGGTTTTTGATAAAAAAAAGTAAATTGAAACTAATCTCTATTTTTACTTTAGAGACAATTGATTTTTTCTTACAAATAGATCATAGATTAATTTATAATTCGTATGTTTATTCTTTGCTAAAGACTAATTTGAACTATATACCATAAAATTATAAGATTAAACTTTTATTACGAAATTAACACCACAAATACTTTTTGAATCTATATTATATCAAATAGAGTCATTCATTTCTTTTTGAGAAATAGAGAAGACTTAGATCCTAATTCATTGAGAGAGCAGGGGAACAATCACATAAATGGATTGTACACCATATTCTTTTCTCTCTAAAATTTTAAGGAATTTGGGGAAATTTTCTACTTTTTTTTATCAAAATAAAATTATCTAAAATGACCATGAATATGAAATTGGTTATAGGGGCAAGAACAGATCATGTCTGCTGAGAGAATCTACAACTTAGACTACATCATTCTAGGATAGACATAGACCATACTTTATTATAAGTATGATAAATAATACTAATGTTTTAATGATTATGTTAACTAATACCTTTAGGCTCTGTTTGGATCGATGAAATACAAAGAAATGGAGCGGAACAGAAAAGAAAATTATTTGTAAAAATGTTTTTTTATAAATTTTCAATATGTTGAATACACAATTTTTAAAAAAACTTTTTCTTTGGACTTGGACTTTAAAACAAATGTTATTAGGACACTTTGTTAATGTTTCCATGTTTTAAAAGCTTATTTAGCTCAAAATGTCATAGATGGCATACATAAGTCTTGAGAAAATCTATCTTGAACACAAACTCAAATCAAATTTATTTAGGCAAACATTCACAAATGAAAAAAATTAAAAGAGAATAGATTTGAATGATGTGACTTAATAATTTCTTTTTTAATTTTTAAAATTTATGTGTGTGCGTCCAAATAAATTTTGAGTTGGATTTGTGCCATGTAAGAATTGCTCCATAAGTCTTTAAAGCCTGTTAACATACTTAGACAATATCCAATGCGGAGTCTCAAACTTTTAAAATTTGATACTTATTTGGTATCTTCATTGAAAAGAAAAGTTGTTGGGTCTTATAAGACACAATATCTCATTTAAGACCTCAAATTTTAAGCGAGATCCATATTTTTTTAATATTAAAAAATTGAAATGTAATAATATAGTTATTAATAGTTGATTAACGAGTCATATTTAAGAAATTTGTGTGAGATGATGAGTTGAAGAGATTGAATGTTTATTAGATTATACTATTAAAAAATTATGAATAATTGATATATAGACGTGAGATCTATTTAAGTACCAAAAATGGATGTCTCTGTTGTGAATGATCTTAGTTAAGTAAATATAAATATTATGTACTACTAGTATTAAATTATACTTTGTAGTAAATTATAATATTTCAAAATTTTCAATAATTTAAGAATAGTATCCTACGTTAATTTTATATGTATATAAATGTATTATCATAAACTATATTTGAGTATAATATAGAATAAAAGTTATATTTTTTAGAATAACATGTGTTTTAAGGATTCTAAATTATCGTGTTAACTATCGAATAAAACATAATTTCATAAATTTATTAGTTTGTAAGTCTATCTATAGATATAGTAAATAATTTATTTAAAGGTGATATAAGATAAATCTTTTTTGAGTCAATAATCTATGTCTTCAATTATAGTACAATAATTTATTTTATATCATCTTTAAATATCTGAAGGTATGAATTTTTTATTCACTTTAGGGTGTGAAAAATTCGACGTTCGAACTCTAACCTTTTATATTCAATGTTTATACCAATTTCGATATACTCACAAATAATATAAAATAGTCCTTTTAAGTAGTTAACATGTCATACTACTCTTTTGAAAAAAGTCATATTCATTCTTAAAAATAAACATATGGCAAATAATAGAAGAAATCTAGACGGCCAAATTAGACTAAGATCTTAGAAAGCTTAGTTATATCCGATATATTGTCACCTCTAATTAAAGTATAAAACGAGTGGAGGGGAAAAGGATTGGTAGAAAATAAAGTGTCCTATCCCAACAATGTCAAAAGTAAAAGTAAATTGAATTATGGGAACTGATAAAACCGTCCAAATAGTGATACACATAGATTCAATTCAATTCATTGAAAAAAGCCAAACAATTGGTGGTGGTTTCTACAAGCATCCATCCAACAACGATGTGTTGTTTGACAACTTGGAACCTTCTTTACTTGTGTTTTGATTGATTGATTATAAATTAAGCAAATATTTGTCAAACAAAACCGTATCAAATTCTAATATCTCTAAAATTATTAATATGCTTAAACAACCATCTTAGTCTCTTGATATGTGCAAAGTTTTATTTATAATCTGTCTAAAAATAATATGCTCTAGTCTCTTAATACGTGAGAAGTTTTCTATATAATCTTTGTTTGTATTAAGATTGTAAACACGTCTTCAAATATTTATTTTAGTTATATTAATCATCAAATGTGTTTTTGTTGGTCATTTTATTTTTATTTTGTTTTTTGTTAATAAATTACTTTTTAATGTAACATGAAAGAGCTATGTTTTCTATCAAAAATGAAATCAAAGAGTTATGCTGATGATCTCGTCATGGAATTTATTGAACCTGAAAATATAATATTTTAAGTTGTAGAACGCAATATATAAAGGAAAATTCTATGGTACATCTAAAGATTTGAATGTATTGGTACACCAAATCAATAAATTAATAATTAAATGTGTTATTTTTTGAAGAGAAAGATTGTTTTCTATCACCTATAATTATAATAATTAAATCTTATTTACCAAAAACATCGACAAAATAAAATTTATTTTTTTCTAAATTTTTAGTACTCATAATAGAGAATTTTGATTATTTTTTACGATAACATGTAAAAAAAAAACTAGTATGATTTTTATAAACAATGAAATGATGTTTTTTCTTATGAAATAACATTTTCTAAAATATAAATATCAACAAATAGCTCTTTATTTCATAAAAATAATAGTTAATTTAAAGATTTTTGAAGTAGAAGTACCGGTACACCTTAATTTGCGGGTGTACCGTAGAAGTTTTCATATATAAATGGTTAAAATAAATCATCAACAAAATCCTCTCATGTTAGGTTCAAACATTAGAGGATATTTTCATAAAAAGAAGGATCTAATTCGTCTATAAAATTACAAACATGTATTTGTAATTTTGATATACTAAAAAATTACAAAGACAATGTGCGACACATTTAAGAATCATATTTATTGTTTAAAAATATGTTATTTGAATAACAATTTTGTACTTCTCTTGTAAATAAAAAAACAATTTTGTACTTCTTAAGCTCTTTAATATAAACAATGATTGTTTTTTCAAATTCATTGAATAATTGGTATATCTGGTCTATATTATAAATCAGTTATATAAATTAGGCTTAATAGCAGTTTTGGCTCCCTATGTTTCAGGAAGTTGCGATTTTGACCCCCTAACAAAATAAAATACAAAACCGCCCCTAAGGATTGGCCCTTTTGCAGTTTTGACCCCACAGGTCAATTTTGACCAAGTCAAAGCTAACGTGGATGCCACATGTGTAATTTTTAATTTTTTTAATTATTTAACAAAAAATTTAATAATTAAAAAAAAATTACACGTGTGCATTGACTTCGTCAAAATTGACATGGAGGGCCTAAACTGCAAAAGGGGCAATACGTAGGGGGCTTTGTATTTTATTTTGTTAAGGGGTCAAAATCGCAACTTCTTGAAACATAGAGGGCCAAAACTGCTATCAAACTTATAAATTATTCAATAAACTCGATTTTAATTTTTTTTTTTTATATATATTTGAGATTAGATGGTGTATCTCATAACATATACAATGTCGAAATACGATATCAACTTTTTGATACTCAACTTAACATCAATCTTAGTGCATACACAAAACAAAGAGACAAACAATTAATTAATTCAAGTGGTAAAAGACTTGAACGCTTTGAATAAGTGAATGATTTGATAAACGAGTTAACTAATTAAAAAAGGGTCTTGCTAATAACGTGTGCTTTAAACGCACTCTTTAAGGATTTCCAATTAAGAAAATGTTTGTGGAAAAAGTTGGACAAAATTATATAATTTGTCTATTAACTTAATTTTAGATAATACTTCTGTCTTTTGTTTTTTTTCATCCCGATTTAGTCTTTTATGTTGTAAAATGTCAACATAGTTATCATTTTTTATAAATAAAAAAAATCAAAAACTAATTTTTTTTTATCAAACTCAAACAAACTAAAATCTTCATGATATAAATCTAGAAAATCAAATTTCATTGAAAAAATCTCATAAAAATTAATAAGTTATTGTCATTTTACTACATGAAATTTAGTTAATAGAAAAATTGTGTAATTTTGCAAAAAAAATAAAATTAAATAGTTCAAGTTCAAATGTATTGAATGCATCAATTTCTATAAAAACTTATTTAAAGAGTGTTTTAAAGGTCTCTGGTCACTATTATAAGTAAAAATCAACATTTTATATTTATTCAATTAATGATTTATATGATCTTTACAATAGATCACATACATCATTTAATAAATAAATCTAAAATATAAATTTTTGTTTATAATAGTGACCGAAAAGTGTACTCGTCAACATTTTCCATTAAAAAACATTTGAAAGAGCAATAGTAATCGTTTGTTCTCCATAAATTTCTTTAATCACGATTAATCGAGGATGAAAATTTCACATCAATAACATCTTATCTTAATAAAGAAAATTTAATAAGAAAAACATTTTAAAAAATAGACAGAAAAACAAAATCAATCCAATTCCAAGGCAAGAATCTACCTTCACCACCATTTGTGGTGTGACCTAACCACTACTGACCCACTCACGTCTCTCAAATTTTCCCAAGTACCAAATCTCTCAAACTTTTTTTATTTTTTGACGCAACTAAATCTAAAACTTTAAAAATACAAAAGTTGAATAAAGAACACATGATGTTTCCTAGGCATGTGGGCCCTACCACCGGACTTCAAATTACAATTAAAATTAGTTTATTGTCAGAAAAGAAAAATCATCTGTCTGCAGTAATGGCCAACGGATCTTACACGCAAAAAAAGGAAAATGCAGAATGGCAGACACACCATGAATTCTTAACTTTGAAAACTCTATTTAATTATCCACTTTATTAGTTTTTAATTATCCATTTTATTATCTTAAATTAAGATAAATCTTATGAGCAAAACTTACTTGATAGCTGGAAAGAAAATAATATATGGGAAATGTTAACCAATACCTCGGAAACAATGGTTAAAAAATTATAAAAGGGAATATTTTTTAAAAAATTATGTATTTTACTTTATAAAACTTGAAAAAGTGTTATTTTTAATGGTGACTTTTGTTTTTTCTTTCAATTTTTAACTGCTTAACTAGTGTCCAATCTCGGGAGCACTAATTAACATGACACATAATATATTAATATTTCAGTCATTATTATAGCAAAAATTAATATTTTAGATTTATTCATTAAATAATATATGTGGTCTATAATAAAGACTATATACATAATTAATTAAATGAATCTAAAATATAGATTTTTGTTTGTAACAATGATGGAGAGGATGTACTATCACTTTTTCACATTTAAAATGTGTGAGTATATCACCAACCTATTTGATGAAAAATAAATAAACTAAGATAAAGTATATGAACATATTAAATACTTGCTTGTTAATTAAAAAGGGAGGATCTAGAAAAGTGTTAGATGGGAAAAAAATTAATTCTGAATAATTTCTATTTAAATAAATAATTTAAAATAAATAGAAAATCATATACCATGTCCTTTATATATATCCATCCCTTGTCACTCTCACATGTATCAAGGAAATACACTAAAGTTAATTATGTCCATATTGTCTAGTTCAAACTTTTCATTTACTTTTGCCTAAAAAAAAGTTTTCATCTCCACAAGTAAACTAACAAAATCAATGAAAAGTATATTTGAAGAAAAATAAATATATTTGGTAATTTATATCTAAAAACAGATTTTAAAGAATATTTGTAATTAGGTACATATATAAATTATTTTTGTCTTATAAGTGAAAAAGTAAAGTTTCTCAAAAAAAAAGTGACGTTGTCAATTTTCAGTATCGTTTTAATTGATTTTGATTTAATTGTACCGTGTTGTTATGTTTAAGTGGTTAACGGATTTTTTGTAGAATAAATCGTTTGTAGGAATAAGAAATTAGCTTTTAATCATACTTTACTGATTTTTTGATCAAACTTTGTATTTTTAGAGTCTATTTCTTATTTTTCACTTTGAAGTTTGCATTTGTGACGATAAAGTACATCAATAACATCTCTAAAGTAAAACGGACAATATTAATATTATTATATTGAACTACTTCATTCAAATTTAAATTTAAATTTTCGATGTTATAGTTGTTTTTAAATGATGTTTATCATTTTATCTGCGAATAAAGTATAATAAAACAAGATAGTCAATCAATTAGCTTATGTGTGCATCATTCACACACGTTTAAATAAAACAACTGTTTTATGAATAGTAAAAGTAGAAAATGTCCAAAATTATGGTTTTTACAGACACGCAACTTTTTTGGGTATTTGGTCAGAAAAGGAAAAAGAAATTAAAAAACAACGAGACATCCGTGAAAGAACTTTGTTTTATTATTTACCCAATTTGCACGCGCCTATCACAATCTTAAATTAATTTAATTAATTAATTAAGTAAAATAATTAATTAATTTTGACAAAAAATTAAATTAAATAAACCTTATCCCACTTTTCCAACCATTATATAAACCCTTTCACCCTTTCTCTCTCTCTTCATCACTCTTTACTTTCTCTCACTTCATTTCATTTCCACCCTTTATTTTCTTTCTCTTCATTTTCTTTCTCTCCAAAATATGGAGAATTCCACCGACAAGAGAAAGAGAGTTGATGATGAGTTTGAAACTCAAACTCACTGTGTTGACTCAGTTCATGCTAAGATTCGTAAGGTTAACTCCTTTTCTGATTCTGATGAAGTTAACTTATCTGAAACAAAGACTGAGACTCAGCTTACCCGAGTTGACTCGTGTGAGTCGAGTCAGGTTTTTGATTCGGATGAGATTTTTAACATACTTGATGATGAAAACAATGCTCATGAACGTGATTCTGAGCCTGACTCAGTGATGGGTCTTGACTCAGTTATTAAAAGCTTTGAAGAAGAGATTTTTGCACCTGGGACTGAACCAGGTCTGACTAAGCCGGAACCGGTTCAGGCCGACCTGGGTCAAATGACCGGTTCAGGTGAGATGGAGATGAACTTAGGTTACTTGTTTGAGGCTTCTGATGATGAACTTGGGTTGCCACCAACTGTGACTGAACCGGGTTTGAATGAACCGGTTGATCCGGAGAAGGTGGACTTGACCGGTTTTGTTGGGTTTGATGATGATTTTACCGGTTTTGATGGGTTTGGTTATGGAACTGGGTTGTTGTCGGAGAGTGACGGTGGTGCTGAAGATTTTGTGACGGGGGATGGGTTGTTTGAATATGGTGAACCGGCGGCGGCGGATGTTTTGTGGCGGTCGGAGTCTTTACAAGCTATGTAAGAAGGTGGCGTTGAGATTTTGGGGTGGAAAATGTAAATCTGAGAAAATGTTGGGGTAATTTTAGAAGGATGAAAAAAATGGAAGATTAGAAATGTAGGTGATAGATGTGAAAAGGAAAAGTTTGTAGAATTAAGATTTGTTAATGGTTCTTTTGTTGAAATTTAATTTAATGAGAAACAAATTGGTCCCAAATTATGACATCGTTTTGTTTTTTGCATACTTAATTTTCTTTTCTGGTTTAGATGAGGGTTCTTGCAAAATTATTACCTTGAAAAATACAAAACTAAACTAGTTAGTGTTACACCAAAATATTGTGGAAAAAAAAAAAGTGTTACACCAAAATATGGGATTCTTTCCACTAAAATATTTGTTTAACTAAATTGATAAAATATATTGAAAGAAACACATACATAAGAGAAAACAGGTAAAAATTGTTTTTTTTGAGTTTGACAAAAAATTAAAAAAATATCGGATTAGTCTTTTAAGTTTAAATAGATTCTTATTAAAAAATCTATTTAAAATTTAAAAAAACTTAAAATCGCTTTTGAAATTTAAAAAACTTGAATGAATAAGTTGATATTTTTGTCAAACTTAAATCATCAAAATATATACTTTGCTTAGAAAATAAGATAAAATAATGTATAAACAAAACTATGGCATCTATTTTAATAACATAAATTAACAAAATATCCTTTTTTAAAGGAAAAAAAAAAAGAAGAGAGATCTAAAGATATTCTCAAGGTTTAAGATTGTTGGTGATGGAGTTAAAGATTTTGCGTTTTAGATTGTAAAGTACGATGTGTTATAAATTTCGGTTGTTGCACTGCTGAACTAATCAACGACGGATGTCACACTCGTTTAAATACATTAACAGTTTTTATTTCATCTAGACTCTAACTCGTGCGATGCACGGATTTTGTAGAGTTTCATATATAAAATATCAAATTGTCTATATTATTATTTGTAAAATTGAATATAAACTCAGAAAGAATCAAACTAAGTGGCAATTGAGAGTGATTGACATGCACAATCTCAAAAAAGCAAATTAATAACATTTAGATTGCATCAACAAAAATGAATATGGAAATCAACAGAAATGAATATGGAATCAAAGTCATTACTTTGCCAAAACAAAGTAATGTTATAGTCTACTGTAGCGTTTTTGCAAATAAAAAGTCAGAATAAACAACTTCAAGTAATATAATATGGGAGAAACAAAGAGGCCGGCAAAATTACAGGAAAAAATGAAGTGTCTAGTGATAAAATTATCATCTGTGGATCAGTCAAATTATCTACAATTTTAAAGATGCAACTTTAATATCGTAAAACGTAGTAAGCGTACACCAAAAAAAATGAAAAAAGAACTACTATCAATAAAGGTACTACTAATAGTAAAAAATAACTACTATGAGAGAGGAAACCGCTAGGGCGGTTGGGGATTTAAAAAAAATGTTTTAGTCATGTATTTCATTTTTGGAAGCAACAATATTTCAACAAAAGTAGAAGTGGCATAGCAGTTATAGTTGTAAAGTGAAAACATATGGTACCTGGTTCGATTCCTTGCAAACTCTTTTTTTTCCGTAAAATTACTCAGATCCACCAAAAAAGGCGGGATTAATTAGGGCAAACGTATCAGAACTGTTTAGCGGTTATAGTTGTAAAGTGAAAGCATATGGTACCTGGTTCGATTCCTTGCAAACTCTTTTTTTTCCATAAAATTACTCAGATCCACCAAAAAAGGTGGGATTAATTAGGGCAAACATATCAGAACTGTTTAACATTTATATATATTAAGATTTTGTGGAAGACACGATTCCTCCAAATGTATCATCGGTTCTGATATGTTTGATTGTTGTTCGGTTGAATAGATTATGTCTTGAAAATTGATTCTACTTAATGTTAAGATTTGTAATTTTTTATAATAGGATTGATTTACACATACATTTATATTCAACTCATTTTTACTCGAACATAAATCACTTTTAATCAAAATTATTTTTAACCAAAATCAATAATGCAGGATAAATTCTATCACAATTCATTACCCCCACCTAACAATCAAACACACGCTATGAATGATATCCCTCCTCACTTTAACTCGCTCTTCTTCTTTGATTCCAATTTTTCCTATAACATTTTGTAACTTACGATCAAATTTATACAAAAAATGTGATTTTTATCCATCTCATTTGAAGAAAAAAATGTAATCCTTCATGTAATAATGATTTATCACGATAGTTTTTATGAGTTTTTCACTCTGCTCAATGAGTAAAGTGTTAACGACCATTGCCAAGGTCGTTTTGTCGCCACCGTTTTCTCGATATTAAAACCCTTTTTTGAAAACTTGCATATTTCCTAGACTTATATATTGACACCCAAGTCAAAGTTAGTGTATAATGAATTAAAACAAGATAATTATCAAATTGTTGAACTAAACATCATACTTAATAGACATACAAAATATAAAAGAACATGTATCAAATAAATTTGCGGTAAAAACAAGATAATTAATAAATTGTTGAACTAAACATCGTACTTAATAGCAAAATAAGGAAATTCTGTCAACATAAAACAAATCCAACAACCAAAAGGATAAACTAAGTCTAAAAAAAGAAAGAAAAATGAATTAAGCGGGTCAGCCCGCCTCGTTTTTTCAAGGAGTTAAGCGGGGCGAGGCAATGGTAAACAAGTTCAAAACTTTGACTTAGCCTGCAAAAAATAACGGGTTAAACAAACTGGCCCGACGGATTTGACTTGTTTTACCACCCTTATTAATAAGGAAGTTACAAAGATGGATTCATATGTTTCTTCGAAAGTTGGAAAAATAATTTTCAAATATACATCATTTCCAAGAATAATGTAATTTTCACTTTCCTATGTTTTTATTCCCAAGAAAATGGATGAGAATAAAATATTTTAATGAAACTCATACACCTTATGTTTACAAATACTTCATCCGTTTTGAAATGAAGGTTGTTTTAACTAAAAAAAATTGTTTTAAAATAAATGTCAATTTCATAAATATAAACCAAACATCTTTTTTTAAAAAGTATATGAGATTAAGATTCCACATCACCATTTCTGAGGACATTATTTCTAGGATTAATTTTTTCATTCATAAAACAAACACCCCTTAGTGTATTTCACTTCTCATTTAGAGTTTTTTTTTATTAATCATCCAGTTTCTAGGGGAAAGAACTATATTAGTCTGAAATTGAGTTGGATTAATTTAATTTATTGTTATAATGTAAATTTATTATTTTTGGGACGTAGGAATAATGTTTTTTTAGCAAAGTTTGTGTTGTCATGTGATCATTTTTTGGTTAGAGAGCTTGTGATAGTCAGGACTTACCTCTATATATGTAGACCTTCAACTATAAAATTACACTTTATTTATGTTTCGTATCATGATGCGTATGTCAGAACTTACCGTGATTCATTGAAATTTTACAGAAATTGTATTTGTAACTTTTGCAAAATCACAATAAATCAATGTGATCATGACATATTTACCGTAATATCTAATATACACTTTAATTAATTTTGAGTTTACACTTTAATAACATATTTTATTTTTGTAAAACAAACTTTATAAACACTTTAGAGAATTTAATTATATTTTGATTACAAGTGACGTAATTTAAAAAATTTCATTGATATGTATTGACTATACAAATATTTTCTACGCTATCAATCAATTATAACAGTTGGATCATTACAAATATTTGATTTTAATCAAATCTAGTTTAGAAGCCTAGCAAAAAATGACATGTGACCAGTTAAATGTAAAATGTTTTACATACAACAGAATTAATAAAACATCTCTATTTTATTTTCTTGAGCTGTCGTGTTAGCGTGTATTATATGGGATGAACATTGATTCTCTAAGTAACTAATACAAGTATTTATTCCTCTAAAAAAAGATGAGTTTATTATTCATAAAACGTTTAAACAAAAATGGAAAAAATGAGAAAAATAAAGCTTGTACGGTACTTAGCTATGAAGTTTGTCCTTTTGCTAGACACCAACCACTTCAGTAATTGTACTACTCACTCACTATATGCAGCACAGAGTAATGGAGAATCCAAAGATAAAGCATCCACCTCGTTATCAACGAAGTGGTTGATGATATTTGTTTGTTCGGTTACATATGTCTTTCATGCAGAAGTCTAATGTTATGGACATACTTAGATTCAGGGACTAGACTTGTCTAGGTTGAGATCTTCTCTTTAAATGAAAGTATCTATAAGAACATCTACATTAGTAAGTTTTTACCATTTAAGATTCGGTACTTAATATGTACCTTAATATGGAAAAAATTGGGGTCTCTTAAGACTCATGGTCTCACTTAAAACCCAATAAAATAATCAATATTTGAATTGTTTTTGTTGTTTTTCATTAATAAATTGTTATTGGTGGAACCTATTTAGACATTTTGACATAGGATCTCCATTGGAGTGGTTGAATATCTATTAGGTACTATTATTAAAAAATAAAAATAAAATTACGTGTCCATGTGAGACACGTTTAAGACCTCAAATGTGAGAGTCTCCATTGTGGATGCTCTAAGAATATTTTGATGGAAGTTAACTCATGCTAGATATTTTTCAGCGGAAGTTAAATCACGTTGTCAGTTTTAAGATCAAATAACTCGACTTAAAAAATATTAAACTAATCTAAAACATGGCAGCGTGAGTTAACTACTATTGAAAAATGCTGAATGTGAGTTAACTTTCGTTTGGTCAATGGAATGAGTAATTTTGAAAGGGCGAATAACTATTTTTGCATTGAAACGTCGTTCTTTACACTTTTTAAACCTTGACTACACAAGTTTCAAGGTACTTATACTTTTTTTGGAAGAGGCTTCAAAATACTTATATTATATTTGATTTGATTTCCTTAACAAGTGCCCTCGGGGCACTAGTTAACATTTTCCTATATTTTTTTACCTCTATCGATTGAATCTACAATAGTAATAAACTAATACTCCCTATGTCCCAAATTGTATGACGTTTTTGACATTTCATACGTATTTAGAAATGTAATTAATATTGTGAATAAGAGAATTATGAGTTGTTTTGCAAAATTGTTCGTAATAAATGATATAGGAAAGATAAATGAAAGAATTGAAAGAAGAAATATTAATAAATAGTTAATGATATAATAGGAAAAGTAACATTAATGTTTCATTGGTATTGTAAAACGATATATAATTTGGGATAATTTTTTTCCTCCAAAGCGACATACAATTTGGGACGGAGGGAGTAAGGATTTCTTAACAGACTCGATATGTACAAGTCATTTATTTCATATGTATTGTGTCTTTTATGTGTGATTTAAACTTTTTAAAAAGAAATTAAAAATAGCCAAAATAACATGAATCTGAAAGGTGAGACCAACTTATACATATTTTATTCTTTCTTTTGATTATGAGACTGTTAATTGCTGAGGAGAGATAGAGTCCTTATGTAATTGTTGGTAACTAATAAGTACTAATTTTATTCTTCCTCCATTGGAGGTCATTAACTGGTTGGGGTCCTTATTAAGCAAAAAACCCCTATTAAAGATACTCTAAAATAATCTCTAACGACTACCTTTAGAACATTCTTTAACAACATTTAAATAATATTTTTTATTTTTTTTATAGAAATTGATGCTTTCCATACATTATAAATTAAATGCTTTAACTTTTCCTACAAACATTTTCTTAATTGTATTTAATGCAGAAGTGTAATGTATGGACAATACTTAGATTCAGCGATTAGGCTTGTCTAGGTTGATATCTTCTCTTTAAATGAAAATATCCATAAGAATATTTTGAAAATTACTTTTTTCCTTTGGTTTAAATAGGTCTTTCGTCCTTGTAAATATATGTCATTTAAATTTTCGTCTATGAAGTTACTAATCCTTCCATTTTGCCACTGCAAATATTCATTTGAAAAATGGTCCTAATTACAGGGACGAAAATTTAAATGACCTATATTTACAAGAACGAAAGACCTATTTAAGCATCCCACTTTGCCCAATCATCACTTGCCACATGGGCACCACGTCACTAATGACAACCCACCCAGCAAAAAAACCTAATTAGGACCAAAAGTCAAATGATTAAATTTTGCAGTGGCAGATTGGAAGGATTAGTAACTTCAAGACGAAAATTCAGATGACCTCTATTTGCAGGGACAAAAGACCAATTTAAGTTTTCTCCTTTTTAAAATTGCTCATTCTTTTAACTCAGCCGAAGTTAATCACGCTTGACATTTTGCAGCGAGAGTTAACTCATGCTGTCACTTTAAAGATCAGTTAACCCGACTTAAAAAATGATTGAATTGATCTAAAAAGTAACAACGTGATTTACCTACCGTTGAAAAATATCGAGCGCGAGTTAACTCCCGCTGGGTTAAGGGAATGATCAATTGTAAAAGGGAGAATATCAATATTCAAATATTTTTTACCTCTTTGTCGATTGAATCTACAATTGTAACAAAATAATAAGGACTCCTTAAAAAACTCAATAGGCACACGTCATTTATGTGATATGTATTATGTCATTTATGTGTACATTTTAAAATAAAAAACGGAATAAGATGAATTTGAATAGTGAGACCAACTTATACACATTTTATTTTTTCTTTTGATTATGAGACTCGATAATTGATGACGAGAGATAAAGTTCTTATATATTTGTCGGTAACTAATAAGTACTTTTTTTTTTCTGTTCCTAAAAAAAAATTACTCATTTTTTTCTTTCTTCAATGGGGGTCCTTGACTGGTTGGGTCTATGTTAAGCAAACAAATCCTCATTGAAGATGCTCTAAAGATAATCTCTAACGACGGCCCTTAGGGCATTTTTTAACAACCTTTAAATAGTTTTTTTTTTTTTTATAGAAATTGATTCATTCAATCTATTGAAAATTAAACTATTTAACTTTTCATACAAACATTTTCTTAATTAAGATCCTCAAAGTGTGCCCATAATGCACTCCTTAGCACGACCTTATAAAAAAAAAAGGAGGACCTTGACAAAATTTAAATTGTGGATTCTATTATTAAGTGGGTTTCGCAGTCGTTAAATATTATGTATGTTTTTTTTTCTTCAAACTTCTTTGTAAATTTATCTATCTAAATGAAAGAAATTAAAAAGATTTTAAACGGGGAGGATCTTAACATTTGACAAATTTACATAAATAGAATTGTTTTATATCATACACAAAGATATGTTACAAGAGAGGAAAAATTAAGAGGATTTATTTTCAATTGATAAGATTAGAACTCTCTCAAATGAAAAAATAAAAAAAACTTGGAAAAATAATGTGAAAATCTAGACTAGTACTAATGCAAAGGTTTTGTTTTCAATATAAATTATTTTGTGGCTTCTATGCATAAATGTCAGAGTCTATGTTTGGTTCATTTTTAAAGGGGTTGAAATTGATTTTAAATGTGTAGAATTTAATTTGAGCAGCCACATATTAGTTGGCGCAACATCTTAGCTTAAAACCTTAATCAATAAGTTAAGGATCTTCTCACTTTTAAAGTGGTCAACCTCAACTTTTTTAAGCAATGTGAGACTTTTAACTCATCTCACACTTGCCACAACAACTATAAATTTCAGTTTTTGATTCTAAATTTAATTTTAACATTAAGATTTTTTTTTTTTTTTAAGAATTTAACATTAAGATTATTGTTCAACTTACTTTTACATAAATCTATTTAGAGATACACATAAATATAAGTTACTTTACATTCAACCCACTTTTATCCAAAACTAATTTTACACAATCAATTAACTCAAAATCTATTTATGTTAATGCAAAATCAAATATACACATATTGGTAAAAGTTTTACTTTATATTCTTAACGAAAAAGTTTAAACCCTTTCGCATACACTAAACATAGTCATTAATGTCACTTTGATTAAAAATAATTTCTAATTTTTTTAGAAAATTATAAAAATTTTAAAACACCCTTCGAGAAATTAGCTTTTGAAGCATCCTTTTGTCAAATAGATAAATTAGAATCGACAACTTATTTTAAAAAAAATAAGAGATAAATGTTCGAAAAACAAATCTAAATAAAGATAAATTTGAATAAATTATTATATTTTCAAAAGAAACGTAAATTATCTCAACTTTGAAGAGATGAGTATAAAACTAAGAAATTGTTCTAAAATTGCTCTCACACAATGGGGAATTAATTTAATATCTTTAATAACAATTAACTGTTTGTTTTAAGCTAAATGTTAAATAGTGAACGACAATAAATGCCGTTGACGACATTGAAAGTAATTTCGAATGCGTGAAAGCAATTTCGTAAGCTTAAAAAGCATTTTCCTTAAAACTAAACTAAAAAGAATAAAAGGCCTACAAGAAAACGTGAAAGTTCCATCTAACTAAGGCCCACGTAAAACTAAGAGCATATAGACAAACTAATAAAAAATACACCCACAATAAAAAAAATAGAAAATAAAAAGAATAATTAATTCAGGGTCTTTTATCATACATGGCAAGTCACCTCAACACTTTTTGTTGGTAAAAATATATGAAAAAATGACTAATTTGTACGTGTTTTAATAGATAAATGACTCAAACGAAAAAAAAATCATAAATGATTCAAATAGTACAAATGAATAAGATAAAATATTTAAACGAAACAAAAAAATATAAATGACTCAATTGTTACAAATAAATGACATAAAGAACTCCCAAAGTAATTTTACCAAAATAAAATTAGAGAAAACTAACAATTTGATTCTGGAACTAACACTCTCTCTTCAATTTGGTTCATCTACTATAGAAATATACTAAGTATCCTCCAAACTTTCATCCTCTCTTCAATTCAGCTAATGAACTATAAATATACTAAGTACCCTTAAGGGATATTAATCTATCAAGATTGTCTCTGAGCCATCTCTCTTATGATAATTGGGAGACTAAGTTAATGGATTTATAATAATTTAAGGACTACATAATATATTTCTATAATTCAAGATCAAATTAAAGAGAAAATAATAATTTAAAAATCAAATCGATGGTTTATTCGTAAACCTAATTAGGTTAACTTATAATTTGATTTTGTGCTGTTCTTCCCTTTGGGTTCCCATAAAAGTTTAAAATTACAAGCTGTCCTTTCCATTTTTTTGGTTGGATTCCTCCTTTCCTTTGAGTGTTCATTTTTCATTTTTCCTTTTTCCTTTACTCATTTATTTATTCTTAAAACCCATCTCCTGTAATGGATCAAATTATAATGAAGACAATTGTTGCTATTGTATTAATTTGGACAATGAATCCAACTCTTAGTGTATAAACTAAGGAAGAATACAACCAATTAGCAAGTAAAATAACTATTGAAAGAAGAACTTGAAGAAATAGGACAAGTAATAAGAGAGGAATTGAGAATCAGAGGGAGAAGAAGAGTTACATAACACATATTCCATGCTTATTTCATTGGCTTTTCTCATATTTATAAGGGTCCGGATTCCTATTTCCCATAATGTCCCTTCTAACTCTAAGACTCATTACATCTCCCTTGCCTTCCCACCCAAGCTCACAAATAAAGCTCAAAGCCTAAACGAGTTTCTTTTCTTTCTTTCTAAAGAAGCCTAAATGAGTTGTTGACAACTTTAAATTAAATACATTTGTCAAAAGAAATTTTAATTAGATACAATTGAATGTTCATTAATGTTAGCCTGTAAACATTTACAAGTTAACATTACAAAACTTTAGTATATTTTGTTGCATTTTGGATGTGACAAAGTTGATCATATATATATAAAATTGATTTTGTCAAAAAAAAAAATAAAATATAAAATTGATTAAGTTCGATGTTTTAAATGTTTTTGAATAGAACTAATTTTGTCTTGTCCCGTGAGCATAACTCAGTTGGTAGGACAATGTATTGTTATATGTAGGGGCCGATGTTCGAACTCCAAACACCCCACTTATTCACCTTATAAGGTGAATTCTAACCACTAAGCTACCTGACAAAAAAAAAGAAGAACTAATTTTGTTTTTAAAGTTGATTCTTACTTGAATTTAAAATAGTTATAAATTGATTTTTACTTTCAAACATATTATTTAACTAATTTTTAAATGAATATATCTAAATAAAAACAACTTTATATTCGACCCACTTTTTATAAGAATTAACTATATATATAATCATTTAATTCAAAAATTAATTATAATCAACAATTTAACATATAACCAAACACACATTTAATAAAAGATTCACAAATAATGTTAGTAATGCTTTAGTTAGGTTGTCCACATACTTAATCTCATTGTTTTGTTCACAAAAAAAAGAAAGAAAAATCTCCTTTGTTTTGTTGATATTTCAACATGTATTTTTTTTTTGTCTTCACCATCCTATTCCCACTCTTAGGAAAATAGTTTTGATAACCCATAATTCTTAAAGGTTAAGTAAAATCCAATAAAAAATTATTCTAATAAGAATTCAAATTCTTAATAATTAAGTGAAGATCCAACTATTTTCTTAGTGTTAATTCAAAATATAACCAAGTATAGAAACAACTTAACCAACAATGTCTGTCGATATAGTTAAATCGATATCTTCACCCAAATTAAAATCGAAATTCACCATTATATGCGTATGAGTTTCAGACGATGCTTTTCATTTCGTTTAAAAAATTGTTTTTGTCAAAGATTAATAATTATTTATATAATCTTATCCAATACATAAAATATTATTATTAAAAATTAAAAAATTGAAACATGCAATCTAAACCTCAAACATAGTTATTGTTTGTCTCTTATCCACACAAAGGTTACTACTTCCTACTTCCAACAACAACATCATCACTTTCTCTATACTCTTTACATCCTCTAATGGCATTCACCGTAGCTACATGCGGTGGTGCAGGAATCCTCTACAACAAAACCACCACAACAACACCCTACACCCTCCTACCATCTTCTTCAAGAAGAAGAACACTTCAAATAGTTTCAGCTAAGAAGATTTCTTCACGTTCAAGAAGGAACCAACAACCAACAATTGTTGATGAGGAAATAGAACCAAGGAATGAGGTTGAAATACCGTTTTACTCTGATGAAGATTGGCCTTTTGAATGGAGACCTCCTGGTACTTTCAAAGAGCCTGATTTCTTTGAAGGTCCTCAGTGGAATACTGTTGGGTTTGTTGGAGAATGGTTGTGGATTCTTGGTGGTCTTTTTGCGGTATAATTCAACTTCTATCTTGTTTTTGTTTTGTTTTGTTTGTTGCTGAATTGTTGGTGTGTTATTTGTATGTGTTTGTGTTTTGATTCAGTGATTGTTTTGAGTATTAGAAGAATTTTGGAAGAAGATATGACCCTGTTTGGAAAAACAAGTTATTTTGTAGTTTATGGAAAATAGCTTACGCGAATAAATAAGCTTTTATGTTAATTCATATGTTCTCGCTAACGAAAATTGTATCTTCGTAAACTGTTTTTTCACAAACTGCGTTGACATGCTTATGAATAATACATAAAAGCTTATTTATGTGCATAAGCTAAAAAATAAGCCAATCCAAACGGGCCTAAGTGTTAATTATATTGGCTTTTATGAATAAGCTATTTCTATAACACAAGAGAAAATAAAGTTAAAATGTTTTGATATAAGGTATAAGTTGTTTTCATACAAGCATCTTGATTCTTGAAGGGTTTGTGAGAATAAGTTGGAAACAACTTATGAACATGTCATAACCTTTTTTGTAAGTCCTTTCAAATAGTCTCACAACTCACAAGTACTTATGTCGGTTGATAAGCTCAATTAAGACATCCAAAGAAGCTCATAGAGTAGAGATAAGGTCTAAAGTGAATTTATAAAGAGTGACTTTTCATCTTACGAGTCGGTTTTGTAAGGATGAATTAAGTATAATATAAAAAACCTGATATGATATCAGAGCCTATCCATTAAGGGCCAACAACGTGAGGGAGTGTATGTGTGAAGGAGTGAGTGTATTGGGGATGAGTTAAGCCTAATATAAAGACCTATTAGTGTGTGTGTGTGTGTGTATTTAGATTGACTGATTTTGTTTAGTATAAGAAGAAATTTGGAAGAGGATAGAGTTTACTTTTGAGCTTATTTGGTGACATAACCACTTATCTAGGAACATGTTTGGATTGACGGTGAGTTTGACGAAAGCACGGTAACATTGTAATTTTGTTGAAACTCTGAAGTGTTGTTTCTTTGCAAAATCGCGCTAGGTCATTTGATTATGTCAGACTCACTGCCAATTCAAAATATGAACTAAGTAGTTAGAAAAATTATAGTGAAAATGAAAGTAGTGAGAAAAGTCATAAGTAATTAGAACAATCGGGTTGGATTGTGATGTTAAGATTTTTGATGTCTATATGACTACATCATGATCCTAATTGTTGCCACATGATGTAATATTTCGATCCATCTTGGTTGTGTTTTCGCAATATGATTTAACTGCCTTTTCTTTTGCTATTTTGTGACTTCAAGCTTTTGACTTTCTGCTAATGACTTGTAGGTGTGTCATGTTTATGTGTGTGTGTGTGTGTTTTCAGTGAGGGATTTTTTTGAGTATAAGAAGAAATTTGGAGGAGGATAGAGTTTAATTTTGAGTTGTAGTGACAATTCCACTTATCGAAGTATTTAGAAAAGTAAATAAGAATTGCTTAAACAAGTTTATAAAAATAACATATCCACTTATCTATGTGGTGCAGTATTAAGGTTTGTCATGCCATAGCTATGTTACTTAAATGTTAAGGTTTTCGATGTCTCACAACGTTTTTGTGACCGCATGATACCATACTTGATAACAATTGTTTTGCAATATTATGAATCCTGATGAAACGCTGCTCTAAACCTTTACTACACAAAGCTCACAAGTTTTTTTTAGCTTATTTAACCAAGTTTTCGAAGATAATATTACTGATGTGGATTTTATCTAATGTTCAGTCCAATGTGATTGCTGGATTTTGGTGCATAGTATTACTGCGTTGCTAAATTCAAAACTACTAATGGTAGAAAACTATAATAGAAACTATTTAGAAAGACCTAAAGATTAACAAGATGGGTAGATATATGATATACGGCAGAATATAATGGCATTGTTTGATCATGTAGCCGACTCTACTTAGGTGGTTATTAAGTCTTAGTTGTTGATGTTGTTTCTGCATTTCTACTTCTTGTGTTCTTATTCGTTCGTTTCTTTGATGCCAAGGAATGTCTTGTCTAGAGAATTTGGCTTGCTAATCTAGTCATATATCGACATGTAGGTTCAGTTATAAATTTATAAAGGGTTTTTCTATCATGTGCAAATTTGCACATGTTAAGAAATTTAAAATAGTAATTTTGCATTGGAACTTGAACATTTTGTATTAAATATATAACTTTTTGTTAAATAATTGTTGGTTTCAATAAAAACTTGCTCCTTTTAGTTATCTTAACATGTGCAATATTGCACATGTTAGACAAACCCATTTATAATATAAGTTCATCGTGATTGCAGGTATTCGGTGGTGGGTATGCAGCCATAAATTACAATCTAGGCGCATCAGATTTTAAGGAAACTCCTGCATACAAGGAATCTCAGTCTCAAGAACTTTTAGAACCCCCCGAAACATCTGAATCAGACATATTTGAGTCCAATCCTACAGAGGTAGCTCCTAGTTTGAACTAGTCCGTTCATAGATACAAGCAAACATACCTTGTTTTAGCATATATGAATCCAGTTGAATGAAAAGTTCAAACTTTATTGCACACAATTTGTAAGGCAATGCTTCTGTTTGCACAAACACACTTAAGTGGATCAAATCCGAGGCAAAATTGTCATGTTGGTGCTTGTGTTGTATATTTTTTTTCAATTCTTAGAAGTTGCAACTTATATAGATAAAAAACCATTGAAATTTAGAGTTGATATTTGGATTCAAATGTTGCACATGGATAGTGGTTTGTATGGCTTAAATGTGTGTTTTGATCTGCTTTGTTTGGTATAGTATTTTGTTACAAATGTTGCCAAAATGATGTTATGATTCACTTAAGTTACTTTGGATTGACTTATCTGAGCTTATCTACCTACATATACACTTTAGGCCTTGTTTGTGAGAACTTAATAAAACAGCTTATGACATGTTCATAAACTGTTTTTCGGCTTATTTCCATTAGCTCTCCATGATAGCTTATGAAAATAACTTATAGATTATACAAAAACAATTTGACTTTATTTTATCTTGTGTTATAAAAATAACTTATTTACAAGCATTTAACACTTATGCTATAAGCTGCAAAATAAGTTGTTTGTTGGATTCAAAGACAAATTATGAAAATACTTTAATCCTTAAACAATTGAGGGAAGACAGTGTTTTATAATTTTTTAAATATAACAAAAACAACTTCAATTAAAGGAACAACTGTTGACAGACATAGTCAAAGGAACAATTCACTCTCAAACTCTAAAAGGAAATAGCACAACCAATCTAATATAATTTCTAAAAGGAAAAATATCACTAAGACTATTAAGTTGTAGATATGGTACTAAGGCACTCATATGAAAATGAATATTGTTATAGCCATGATAACAATTATTCCATTCTTTGCCTTTAAGTTAATAGCTTCACTTCTTCCTAATCCAAATCCAATGATGCTGGGTCTTGGTGGCACTGAAAATAGTGGAGAAGCTACAAAATCAATAGAGAAAGAGGACAAGTTAGTTCAATTTCCTGGACAAAAAAAAAAGTATTAAGAAAATTACAAATATATGTTACAAATAGGAAACTAACTTATCTTTCTAAAGATTCACATTTCTTATTCATTTTGCAACTTGGATTTTTTAAAATGATATAGAAGAATAATGAATAATTAATAAGAATATGGAAAATGGTTTGTATACCAGCAACAGTAGAGTTGTTCCTTGTCTGAAAAGAAACTTGAGAATCTGGTGAAGATGAAGGAGGCACATGCATTTTCACACCTGACAAAAATAGAGGAAAATCAGTTTTTTGTTTGAAAGAATCACTTTTTCAAAAATAATCACTTTTACATGTTTCTACATGTCCTAAGTATGCTAATAATAAATGTGATTAATTATGTGACCTTGACAGACTGAGTTATCAACATGAAGGTTGCAAAGAGTTGGGATCTGTAGAGCAAGTGTCCTGTTGATAGGGAAAGAGGTAAAAGTAGTGTTGTTGAACAAGAAGCAAAGACAGCGTGGCTCTTGGCTATAGAGTTGCTTGAGGTTGCTACAACAGCCGGCTGCCGGAGTGTTAACCGCGCCTTGCACAAATGGCATGCAAGGAAAGAGAGGAAGGAGGCTTGATGTGCATGGAGCTACTGTAGGGCTTGAGGAGGTTGGATCCTGGGAAAGTATGTTGGGTGGATAAGAAATTATCAACAAAAGAAAAATGTGACAGAAGAGAGAAACTAGATTGCTATGAATAAGAGAAGCCATTGTGTTGTGTGATAGTGTGTGAAGAGAGAAATGTTTAGCAATGTGTCTAAATAGAAAATTTAGAATTTTTTTGTGAGTTTTTACATGCATTATATGTGAGTTTTATCTTATGGAAAAAAAGGTGTGAGTTTTACCAATCACACACTTTTTGTTTTTTTTAACTAAACCAAGGTTTGCAAAGGTATCTCAAAAGAAAAAATCATGCACTTTTTGTTTGTTTAAGTAATACATGAACTAACAAGCAGTTGGACTCAAATGTTTAATGAATTTTAGTTGAAGACGAATTTTTTAAAAGAACTTGAGTTTGAATCATGACTGAAACGATAATTGACCAGACTTTACTTATGTTGAGATGAATTTCGGATTATTAGGATTCCTTCTCCAATAAATCGGAGGGTTAAGACAAAAATAATTGTAACACAAACTTTAAAGATCAAAAGTATGAAGCTTGAACCTTCGGATTATAATTTGTAGCTTCATGAAGAACATAATGTTTTAAATTAGATTAAAGTGAGTAAGATCCATAATTTCCATTACTCACTCATATTGCAAATTAGAAGTTAAGATTCCACAACCTAAACTCTTTTATATGGTCTCTCCATAAATACTTGCAAACTTATGAAAACTTGTTACGAGAGTCAGTCCAATAAATTTTATTTGAAGGTGAGGTCTAAGGCAAATTTTAATATGAGACATTTTTAGTCCGTATATGAGGTCTTTTTGGTTATAAAAATGAAAAATGTTTTTTTGTTGGAAGGCCTAAATCGAGGGCTTTAGTAGCTTTACCCTTAGGCCGACCCTGCTTGATACATTATCGAAAACTTATATATAATAGTTCTAAAGCTCCTTTGAGCTAGATTATAATTCAACCTAGTCTTACATGTGACTAAGATGCACACAAAAATCTTTTCTACAAGTTAGGAACAGATCCTTGCCTCAATTGCAAAGCTCTCAATCCAATCCTACAAGTGATCAATATGTGCATGAGTACCCACAAACACATAGATTCTAGTTTCAACATTTCTTCAATAGATAAAAATAATTAGTTCATTCATTTCATCAACATCCTGGAATTAGTTCTTTCTACTATATTTGTTGTAAACCTTCAATGATATCAAAACATAGAACTTAAAAAAGCACCATAACACAAAAGTAACTAACAATAAAGCCTCAAAACCGGCCACATTAAGATACGTGAAGAGTAGCTGAAGAGACCGCCATCAATTTCATATTAGAAAGCTCTAGCAGCAAGCTGAGTAGAAACATAGGAGAGGATTTTAAAAAAAAAGGTTTGCATCAATATCTATGTGTTTAACAAAAGAAACGCTACTCCTAGCGTTGCATTTGATATATAAAGGATTTATGCAGCCACACAGTAAAATTATGAAGGACCAATCGATTCAACATGTTTAAGGTTAAAAATGGCTCCGCTTAGTCACTAGCAAAAATGTCGACAACTTTCAATGAGGAAGGGATATTAGTCGGTCATCATAGGCACCATTGATTGAATGACAATCAACTTCAATATGGTTGACGTGTTCATGAAAAACAAGATTTTCAACCATCTAGATGACACTTGTATTGTCAGCATAAATGGTGGTTGGCTCTGTTTCAGAAAATCCACGTTCAACCAAAAGTGTTAAGAGTCCCACATTAAATAGGTGATGGCCTGACAATGTTTTTATAAGTGGGGGCAATCCTCACCTCACAAGTCGGTTTGTGGGGTTGTGTTTGGCTCAACCACGATTTCTAAGAGATTTCTGCACGTTATATTTCAGCGTGACTTCACGCTAATAAACAACATGAATTATGCTATCTTCTTCCCTCTCTCCTTCTGATTTCATTCAAACCAACCAATATTGTATGGATTTGGCTTCGATATATAACAAAATAGGTCGATTCATTTTGAGATTTTTTTGGATCGATGGAGAAGGAAAGGAAGAGAATGTTGAGTTTTGTTTTTATAGAGTTTGATTGGAAAATAGGTGGGATGTTGCTGTGCATAATTGGAGCCTTCATGATCAGCGACATGGTTAATAAATCCTCATGCTACCAATTGGAAAATAGGTGGGATGTTGTCGTGCTAACATGATCAGCGACATCAAATATATGGTAAAAGTTTGGTAGATTATTACTCATGTTACCGATTGAATTTTTCAGCGTTAATGGTTAATAAATCCTCAAATCAAACTTATACAAAAAGATTGAATCAAATCGGAAGCAGAGAGAGGGGAAAGAAGAGAACCAAATTCATGTTGTTGTTTTTCAGCATTACTTAAGTCACGCAAAGGTAAATAAGTAAATTCAGTTGGGCGTGAGTGTTTTGTGCTGGGTGAAGAGCGGTAAGCTTTTTAAGATGGTATCAGAGCCTCTCCAAGATCTATTGGGCCACCTGCTATTAGGTTTCCGTTATTGGGCCATCCACCGTTTATGTCCACGAACCAAGCCCAATAGTGCTGGTCGTGTGGGGGTGTGTTAAGAGTCCCACATCGGATATGTGATGGTCTGACAATGTGTTTACAAGTGAGGGCAATCTTCCCCTCACAAGTCGGTTTTGTGGGGTTATGGTAGGTCCAACCACGATTTCTAACAAAAAGATCACGAAGCCAAATTATTTCTAAACAAGCAACAAACATGATATGGTAGTCAAATTCATTACAATATTTAGAAACCCGCATTTGTTTTTTACCTTTCTATGAGATAAAGGAAGACAAAAAAAAATGCATCAACTAATGATAGATCGTCGAGTATCACGACAACCTTCCTGATGAACATCACTATAAGCACTCAATTTGAGTGTGTACGATATACTTATCTTGAGAAGTATTAACAATACACTCTCTTTCCATTCCTCATTCCATAATTTGATGAAATTCATGTAGGTTCCACCACTTTTAAAATAGGTCTCATTAATTAGGTAATGTGGTCCACTTAATTAGGGTCCGTTTGGTTCGAGAGTTTTGGAGAGGAGGGGATGGGAGGGGAGGAGAGATTTTTAATTTGAAGTGTTTGGTTCAATTTTTAGAAGAGAAGGGGAGGGGATGGAGCAAATCTCTTTAAAAATTTATTGCATTGCCATAATTATCCTTAAATAATTTTAAGTTATTTAGAATGTTTAGTACATAATTTTAAGTTATTTTGCTTTTTCAAATGTACTTAATTTTAGTATATAATTTTAGTTTAATTTTAGTATCCAATCATCTTTTAGCGAAAGTGTATTTTTATGTTCTGTTTCCTTGTTATATAAGAAAATGTTATAAGATGAGAACTAATTTTATTACCCCACCTAACCTCTTTTTGCATTTCGAATGTTGGAATAGTGAAGTGACTTCGAAACGCCTTAAGAAAGGTGCGTGGTTGATTTGGCATACAACAATTTGGTTGATTTAGAAAGAAAGAAATGAGAGGATTTTCAACAATCAAAGGAAGGATGTGGAGGAGATAGTGGACGAAATCAAAGCGGTGACTTGGTTTTGGGTGTTGAGTAGACTAAGATAGCTTCTTTCCTCTTCTATGAGTGGACTTGGAACCCTCAAGAGTGCCTAAATAGAAGATGAATGCAGCTGTTTTTTGAAGCTGCTTGAGGGGTTTGCATTTCGGAACTTTTATCTGTTAAGTAGCAGGTTTTTGTAATGTCTGTTCCGTGTAATGGGGGGTCTGTGCATATCTGTTTTTTTGTTTTTCTGGTTGTATTTTCTCTACTGTTATGCTGGTTTCCAATTTTCCTGCTATCTACTTCTGCAACTGTGTTTTTTAGCGGTTGGCAGGGGTGTTTTTTTGATTGCAACAGCTTTTGCCAATTTGCACTTCTTGTGTGTGGCATCCTATAATATATATTGGTTCAAAAAAAAAAAAATACACTTTG
>Ga0228711_1000396_pt1 | contig 51433 bp, 37 predicted proteins | sample MedpolnodulmetaG_2_FD_177996 | JGI IMG/M metagenome (GOLD analysis project Ga0228711, IMG submission 177996) | Root nodule microbial communities from Medicago polymorpha collected in Santa Monica, California, United States - brown nodules | ecosystem: Host-associated > Plants > Roots > Nodule... | reverse complement strand
CAATTGCTCAATGGATGGATATCAAGACACACTTTATGTACACGCCATGCGTCAATTCTATCGCGACTGCACTATTTCAGGTACCATCGACTTTGTCTTTGGTAATGCAGAATCAGTATTCCAAAACTGCAAATTTGTGGTCCGAAAGCCTATGTCAAACCAGCAATGCATTGTGACCGCACAAGGAAGAAATGAAAGAACGGCACCATCAGCAATAGTCATCGAAGGAGGCTCTATTGTTGCTGACCCTGAGTTCTATCCAGTCAGGTTTGACCACAAGTCCTACATAGCCCGTCCATGGAAGAACTTCTCTAGGACTATAATCATGGATACATTCATCGATGATTTGATTCATCCCGATGGTTTTTTGCCATGGCATACAGAAGAGGGGCCTATTAATATGGACACTTGCTTCTATGCTGAATACCATAACTATGGCCCTGGTTCAGACAAATCAAAGCGTGTGAAATGGGCTGGAATCTATAACCTCAATTCAAAGGCTGCACATAGGTTTGCACCATCCAAGTTCTTCCATGGTTGTGACTGGATTAAGGACACTGGAATTCCTTACTTTCCAACTATACCTGAACACAAGAAGCACAAAAAGACATCGCTTAAATGGTGATCTTGGTATGGCCAGGGAGCTTTACTTTTCTTCTTTTCCGCCTTCTGTTACAGTTTATTGGTGTATTCTATCATTGTAACTTTCACTTGTCCTGTGGCGCTTCTTGTGTGCGGGATCAAGCATCATTGATAAAATTTGCCGATTAAAAAAAAAACGGTGATCTTATGCTTTGTGCTTATAAGTAATCACTTTGTTGATTTTATTGATCCATTGTGTCATTTTGATACCATTCACTAAATCTTAACGGGATATCTTCATAATTCTCGATTGCTATGTATAGCTTAATGTCTTTTTTGTAATTTTTCTGTTTAGGAGTGATCTTGGTCTTTCTTTTTTTTTTTTAAGGAAGGAGTCATCTTGGTCTGTTTTGCACAAATAAATTAAACAAAGCTTCATTTTAAATCTATTTGCAGCTTTAATATATTTCATGTGTCGTCTTAACATAGCAATTTGACATGCTATTGTAGAAACCAAACAAACTAATTCAATCCAAATCGCATTTAATTGAATCAGAACTAGTATTTTGAAAAAATATTAAACACATGCTATTATAATTAATCTTGGGATCAGATAATTTTTTAAATCAAAATCAAACTGTGAACATTTTTTATTAACTATTTGGCTCCTAAAGGAAGAGGTTCTGGTATTTAGAGTTGAGATGTGAGGTAAAATCTAATCTAACTAATAATTGTTTTTTCATGAATCAAACTCAGTCTCCTGAACAAATTTGGTGTATCTCATTAACCATTTGAGATCAATTTCTTGATTTACGGTGAACACCTTAGTGGAGGCTTTATTAGTTTTTTTGACAAAATTTAATACCCTAGTTAATACCTAGAATCAAACAAACTAAATTATTATATGCTGGTTTTCTCTAAATAGTAGTTAAAGTCCAGAGCACTTTGGTAAAAGGCAAACAACAGACAAAATAAAAATCAAAATGGTTTTTTTTTTCTTTTACTAATTTAAAACTAATCACATTCAATTGTTGATCCAAAACATCTACTGCTACAACTTGAGCACCGCCGCACATGTACACAAGATATACAATTCTTTATGAGAAAAAAAAATTAAACAATGTTCAACTACTAGATTCTTGTTAATCATTGTTATAGAAAAAATTAAACAATGATCAACCACTATCACAATTTAACTTAACATATTAATAATTTGATATTTTATAATTAAAAATAATTTATTAAGCTTTCATACTTAGAAGACTTCATTATAATAATATTCTTAAAAGACTTCTTAACATTTGCCTATGTAAGATTTGAAGGATAAATTTATTAAGATGAAATGACACATATGGCCATCTAAAAGTATTGCATTAATCTGTTATGTGCTCCTATAAATTCAAAAGTTTTAAGGCAAAACAAACACAATCATATACAGAGAGATGGAGAGTGTAGAGCACAGAATAGTAGAAGTAAATGGAATTAAAATGCATGTTGCAGAGAAAGGAGAAGGTCCAGTGGTGTTGATGTTGCACGGTTTCCCTGAGCTATGGTACTCTTGGCGCCATCAGATTCTCGATCTGAGCTCCAAGGGTTATCGTGCAGTGGCCCTTGATCTCCGGGGCTACGGTGAAACTGAAGCTCCGGAATCAGTGACCAGCTACACTTGTTTTCACCTTGTGGGTGATATCATTGCACTCATTGACTCTCTAGGTGTGGACAAAGTGTACCTTGTTGGACATGATTGGGGTGCAATCATCGGTTGGTATGTTTGCTTGTTCCGGCCAGAAAGAGTCAAGGCCTATGTTTGTCTTAGTGTTCCATTCCGACCCTTCCTTGGAAGAAACCCCAAAGTAAACAACTACGATGCATTTCATGCCAAGTATGGAGATGACTATTATGTGTGCAGATTTCAGGTAAATTTAATTCAAAATTTCAATTTACTTTAATATGTGTGTGTGTGTGTGTGTGTGAAGACATGGAATCAAATAAGATTGAGTACTATATTTCTACCCATAAAAAAAAAGATTGAGTACCATATACAAGAAAATTTTAAGATTTAAGAGTATTTACCTTATTGATGACGTTGACAGGAACCGGGAAAAGCAGAAGCTGAGTTAGCTGAAGTAGGCGCTGCTTATTTTTTGCGTAATATAATGACAACGAGGAAACCCGGTCCTCCAATTTTCCCAAAAGGAGAGTATGGAACTGGATTCAATCCGGATATGCCAGATATCTTACCATCTTGGCTTTCCGAAGAAGATCTTGATTATTATGTTACTAAATTCAACAAAACCGGCTTCACAGGAGGGTTGAACTACTATAGAAATTTGAGCTTGTAAGTGTTCATTTTTGTTGTCACTATATTTTCCAAAATTCATAAAAATAAAAAGGTGGCAAAAGTCATAGAAGTATAGAACTTCACTTCTTTTCACTAGCTGGTCATGGTTAATTTGCAGGAATTGGGAGCTGACAGCACCATGGAGTGAAGTAGGAGTGGTGAATGTACCGGTAAAGTACATTACAGGTGATTGTGGTTTGGTCTACACTACGCCAAGTATGAAGGAATATATCCTCAATGGTGGTTTCAAGAAAGATGTTCCAGGTTTGGAGGGAGTGGTTGTGCAGGAAGGGATAGCACACTTCAACAACCAAGAAGCAGCACAAGACATCAGCAATCACATTTATGACTTTATTCAGAAGTTCTGATCCACAAGTACTTAACCGCGGAACCGTTCTCTCTAAATTAAATTTTAGTTGAAAGAAACTTTAATATTGGCAAACTTTTATAAATGTTGAATTTGCAGGTCCTTTGTTTGTTTTGAGCTTCATTTGTGTACTCTTGTTTGTTCCATCTATTTAATAAAATTAAAAGTTGTTCTCAGTTAATGTTGCATGAAGATTGCTATTGTTGTTTTTCTCGACTTTTATAGATTTAATACTAGTACTAGTATAAACTTGAGACTGTGTTTAAAAAGTTTTTGTTTGAGCTGCTTCATATTAGAATATAAGTTGAAAAAGAGGATCCAACTCAAAAGAATGACATGAGGTATTTGAATCGTTTTTGATTAATAGCTTATGTGAAACTCTCTAAAATTGAACTCGTCAGTAGGTGTCACTGTCTCATAGTCGACGTCCTAGGAGCTTTCACTCTACAACACTTTATTCAGTGACACTTCGCTTAGTTTTATTTTGACTTAAATGCATTTTTCAATATTTTAAAAATTGAGGGATCAAAAATGCATTTAAGCTTTTAATTTTATCAGAACCCTCCCCCGATTAAATACTTGGTGGGTGATAAGATTCAGAATAGTGGTAGAGGACCGCCACCCCCAATGTATAAAAAGCACCAGCTCAAATTTACCCAATACAAAAACAGATTCCCAATAATGAAATAACCCGTAAAACTATCATGCTAGGATTTAAGCTCAAGAAAAGCATTTAATGTTTAGGGGTGAGAAACTATTGAGCTTTGCTATTTGCTACCGATTTTTTTAAAGAAAAACAAAATGCCTGTGTCTTACTTTAAGTGTAAGGGAAAATAGTTAGTTGTTCATTCGGCTGAAATCGCAACACTTCACAGCAGCTCTCTTTGCCTGTAATATGAACAGTCTTCTCAGCGGCGCATAGTTTCTTTGGTGTTCCACCAGGTTGCTGATTTGTTCAAAGTTCAAAATTATGTTCAACTTCTCTTCATTAAGTTCTTTTGCAAGGTCAGTGCCAGAGTTAATTTTTGTAACAAAATTGTGTTTTACCAAGTGGGATTTCTATGTGAAAGATAAAACCAAAAAAAAAAGTAAAATCAGAAAGACTTAAGCGGGTGTTCAGTTTCAAAACGAAGGTGGCGGAAATGACGTGGGATTGAATTTCTGAACCAAACTACTTGCAAATGTAATTTAGAAAATCTAGCTAAGCAGCATATCATGTTTGAATTTCACAACACATAAGCATGCATCCTTAACTAACAACTACCCATTCTCTAACATCAAAACTGTAACGAAAGCAACACAGAACACATCCACAGAAAATAAGGGAGCAAGGAATAAAATCTCCATACTGAAAATCATTATCAAACATAAATAACAACACTGTCTAGATGTAGACAAAATCTGAATTTCAAAAGTAATAATACCAGCAAAGAATTACTATCACATCAAACTCTGAATCCCCTGCTCTTCCTCTTTCCTCTAGCCTTCTCGATCTTCCTTGACTTTCCTCTAACATAAGGTTTGGTGTGGCTTTGTGGGACACCAGGAGCACGACCAAAGTGCTTCACTGCTTCACGAGCATTCTTTGGGCCTCTAAGAAGGACCTGCATCCAAGAATTATATACATTAAAATCTCTACAACCTCAGCATAACCTTCATTCTATTAAACCGTACACCACAATAGTTACACAAACAGCTACAGAGGGAAAATGTGAAATATATTTGACCACAATAAATAATCCAAAAGTATAGCTTTGATCTTCTTCAGTTAATTTTAAGCAAAGATTTAGCATAATGTACAGATAAAAGTATAACTTTGATCTTGAACAGGGAAAATGTGAAATATATTCAACAATAAAGAACACAAAAGTATAGCTATGATCCTCAACAGGTAATTTTAAGCAAAGACTTCATCAATCCATTAAATGACAGCAACAGCACTCTAGTGATTCCTTTGTTAGAGACGAGAGAGAGAGAGAGAGAGAGAACAAATTCCATTGTTTAAAAAGTTCAATCAAAACGACATTCAATAATCAAGAGCAGAATTAATTCAAATTCAATCATTTCACAAAAAATGCAGCAACTGATAGAGTTAATCACTCAGAAACTGACAAAGGCTTAATGTGAGATCGACACATACCGTGTTTTGTCCCAGAGGGGCCCTAAGAGCCAACTGATCGAATGTCAAGCATTCACCACCAGCACTTTCTATTCTTGCCCTTGCCCTCTCGGTAAACCTGAGTGCTGTGACCTTTATGGCTGGAACTTCATTAACACGGACATCATCAGTTATAGCCCCCACCACAACAGCAATTTTACCATCCTACATAGGTAAATTTCAAAATGGTACCCATTATAACTGTAATAAACTGATTTACAAAAAATTACTGTGAAATTGAAGATTGCATAGATTGACAAACCTTCCCGTTGGTATACTTGATCAACCTTGACAAAGATAGTGGAGGTTTGTTAACCTTGCTCATAAACAACCTCTTGAGTATAACAGCATTGAAATTGCTGCCAGTTCTCCGAACAAGGAACCGATAAAGCTGATCATGTAAAATCCGATCAAAACAATTCAATGCAAATATTCAAAAGATATTACAAAAATATGGATTATGTGATAAAATATCAAGTGATTAATTTTTAGAGATTTAGAAAGAAAAAAAGTCTGAACAATTTCTGTTTGTTTACTCTGCCCATAAAAATCACTTCTTTTAACTTGTTCATGATTTAAATTTCTTAATGTTTTTATGATTTACCTCCTTGTTTTTTAATACAATAATAATAATAATAATTTAGGAAAAGCTAACTCATTTTAGGGTCAAAAATGATTATTTTTTTTAAATCCTAAACAAACACACCCATAATAATATTTTGAAAACAGATTCTTCTGAGATGAAGTAATCCATCCGTAATGAAATATAAGCAAAAATAGGTTTTATCCACCCATTTTTGCTTACATTTCAACACAGAGGAAGTAGTAAGCTTCAACATTGATAACAAAATAAAATTAAATAGTTCCCTCACTCCCTCAGCATTACATAGTAAACTTATTAATCATCAATTATCAGCATTAGCATAGCAAAAAAAAAAATCATTGGGAACTTTCTCACTATTACAAGCCCAAAATCTTGAGATAGATAAAATTGATTCAGATCTAAAGAAACATAAAACTCACCTTGACCAAAAGCTTGAGATAGATATCATTGGATTTTGGTGCTGTTCTTTTTGTTTTTTTGTTCTTACCTCCTGCCTTAAGATCGATACCCTACAAGTACAATTCAAACGTATGAAAAAATGGAGCTTCAAATACAAAATGGAATGATTACAAGATGGTTTGAGAGAGGAAGACAAACCATGGCTGCTTCTGGTCTTCAACACGCGCGACTGCTCCACCAAGGTTGTTGCTGGTAATACTGATAGAGAAAAAAACTAGGGTTTATATTTCGTGCTACCCATTTGGGCTCTATACATATGGGCTTTACGTAAACTTATGCTCATAATAGGCCCGTCATATATTAACTCATTATTTCAAGAAAATTGTTTTTCTAACATTAAAAACTTCTTGAAAACACAGATAAAATTCTTAAATGTCTCCGACGGTAGTTAACTACCGCTGAGTTTCATGTGTTTCTAGAAAACATTGGATGTCAAAAGAACACAGGCTTCTTAATTCAGTTAAATTAAATTAAATCAAAATCTTAGTTGACTGCGTGACTTAAGTTTTTTTTTTAGGGACGTGATTGAGTTATGTAATTTTAATTTTCAAAAAAAATCAAATTTTATTTGAGATTTAAATCATCCGATTAAGATCAAATGATCATGCGGTGTACATGCTTTGCCTTTCAATAGAGCAAAATTGACTATTCTTACTTTACTCGTGCTTCAGGGTAAATGATTGGAGTGGCAATGTCGATTATGGCGGTGGATCACGGTTGTGGTTCTGAAAGGAGATGAAAAAACAACTCCAACCTTTGCAATTCAAGTTTTTTTTTCAAATGCTTTATTAATTGATTTGGCGGATTATCTAAAATGGAATAGAACTACAAAATGCACATCAGATTCTTAAAGAGACAGTTGAATCTCAACCTTTCATTCTAATCCAAAGGCCAAGAAGTTCACCTAAAAATTGTTTTTTATAAAGGACCTAAAAATAGATTTCTCACTTGATTATATATGCAAGAATTATAATATCATTTCCTGAAACAATGAGAGACAGTCACCTCACGCTTTTTTTTTTTGGTAGTGAAAAAAAAAATTGGTAGTGACCATACACACATTTCATTCAACATGATACTGCTCGTTGAAAGTGGAAACTATAATCAATTCAGTCCCAAATATTGTTCAAATGACTTCTAAGGAATTTGATTCAGCTGAACATTACAAAATTTGCTAAGCCAGTTTAACTCTGCCACTGAATTCCATGAACCATATCCCATTTTTATCAGATCTCACGCCAACGTTTTCATTTGCAGAAGATGCATAACCAATAAAGCAATCCAGAGGTACAAGGGTTAAAGACTAGGGATGGATGCTCTATGCTCTATTTGAATTGCTCAGCCCCGAAATAAGTTGATAGGAAGTTGCGACCCAATGGAAAAAGACAATCGGGAGTTATGATCCAATAGGTTTTGTTCAATTGAAAGTTTTTTTTGAGTAATTGTTCAATTGAAAGTTATGATCCGATAAATCGAGCGGCTATGACTACGACCGGGTATGGATCACCTAATTTTTTTTAAAAGTTCCTTATATCCAATTTTTGTACATAAAAGATAAGTTATTTAAGGAGAATAGTCAAAATACACACCGTATTTGTGGCAATGGTTGTTTCATTGCTAAGTTTAACAGGAATAAAGTTTGAATTGAAATGAAAGAAAAAACACACCATTTTGAAAGGAAAAATATCATTGAAAAAACTATATGAAAAATGGGAAGGAAAGAACCGAGAAAGCAAGGCTACAAAATAAAGCCATATACTTCATTTAGATTATTATTAATTAAAACAAGAAACATGAGATTGACCTATAAATTACCAAACTAATTATGTATTGTTAACAATTACACATACAAAGAGCTCTCATCAGGAAATTCTTTTCCTAATTTCTGGAGCATTTGAAGGCTGTTGATCCGCCATCCTGCTTCCCAGCTTCCTTGCGGTGCGCTTTATAGCTGCTAGTTTCTGCCGCTGGCTATTGCTTTTCCTTTTGCTGCATAATTATCATGTAGATATAAATATAAGATAGGTACCATTCCAAGAATAAGATAAAGATATCATTTCTCACTGAATGTAACAGTAATTCTTGCATAATGCCTATTGGAAACAACGAATCAAAAATGACAAACATAATGTTCCATAATAAGTTTTTAATTAGTGGGTCCAACAGAGACATGTTCATGTAAGAATTACCATGAATGTAAAACACAAACAAGATATATGACAAATTCCATGTGTACCATGTCAAAAGGAAAAATGGACTTTCTAAAACTGCGCAATGTTGTCAAATAGCGGCACTATAGCGCTATAGCATAGTGGACTTCGAACAAATTACAATTATTGCGCGATACACTATTTAGTACAAAATATTGCCAAATAGGGGTGCTATGGCACTATCGCACAGTGGAATTTGATCAAACCACTATTTTCTGCAACCGCGATTGACAACACTGAAATTTAATTGCCTAAGATTTATCTGATAAAAAAATACAAAAATGTACTGCCAGCCATTTAATAATTGGAAGGTAAAAGGATTGCATTCTGACCTTATAAACACTAATCCTGCTGTTAGAACCATCCCTCCTATCGCCCAAGAAACTCTTTCTTTGAATGGCATATCCCTTGTCCATTGCTGGAAATCGTCAAAAATCACCGAGTTCTCCCCTTTCTTGGTCGACTCAAACTGTGAAGCCTTCCATGAATCAGCGACTGAACCTAGACTTGCTTTATCACCATAGCAAAAAGTTTCTTCTGAGGCAATATGGACGATATCAGATGACTTCACTCGAAAACCTGCAGCAAGACAAAGATCTGTACCATTGGAGACCCATTCAGCGGCCCTACCACATACAAAGTCATTTACTCCACAGGGTGCAAGAACCTGGTGTTTAAAACAATCAAAATATGGATGTAAGGAGATAAATACAAAAGATAAATATATACATACTGAATGTTTCTAGTTAACAGAAATACTTATGGCACGTGAACAAAACATGAACAACATTCTGCTACAAATTATTAACAAGAAACCATTTCTGTCCTATCAAATACAGGCACAACTACTTCTCATACGAATGTTTAAAAATGTAAACTGAATGACTAATTACTGGAAACCCCGGATAGGCTTTTGCTCCTTCACCATCACATATATAAAGACCTCTAAACTTCTTTCCATGATATATTATATATAAAAAATCCTGAAGACGATCACCAAAATACCTGTGATTTCACATCCATAGAGAAGTAAGCATTTGAGCATGCCTCATAAATTCTCTCACATAAAGATGCACAAATTAGTGGAGGTCCGGGCTGAGTACCAACACGTGGATCACATATGGCACATTCCAATAGTTCCCATAAGTGCAAACACTCTGGGCTAGCTTCCCCGCCAGAAGAAAGCTTCCTAACAGACAGCAGTGCAGGATGTGTATGTGTTACATCACAACAAGTCTTTTTGCGAAAAACCCGACAAAGGGTCAAATCTTTAGGACCCCTTTTGGCAGGGTTACCCTCTGATTTGAAGGGAGGAAAGCGACCACCTTGAGAAACACACACTCCATTGGGTTTACCTGCATTCCGGAAAGACTGAGAGTCATGCTTAAAACAAGATTTACATGCCCTAATGATTATGATGACCATTTTGTTGCAAGTTAAAATTAAAGGAGAAGAATTTGAAAACTAGGATCCCAACAAGCTAAGCTGAATTGCAGCATACACATTGCCGGTTAACTGTATTGGTAAGTGAAAGACAAAAGGATGGGTTGTACCTGTCCCAAACCCGGCCAAAAAAATTAGACCAGGTCACCTCTATAAAGCCTATTCTAGGTCTGAATAAACCTGGTTCTCTACTAGTTAAGATGAGACCAGGTTAGCCTCAAATATTAATATGTATCCAAACATGGCTATTATTAGTTACAACTAGCATAAAATAAACAGTTAGGGGTGAAATTTGAGACGATTATATATCGGATTAAGACACATCCATAAACTTTTATTGGTTCATTAGGCCATAAACCCATCTCTTGACTCAAACAGACTCAATGCTCTACAGGTCAAATGAGACATGGATGAGGTCCTCCGAGTCTTATAATCGATTACTACATATCGGCTGTCTGGATCAAGCTTAACTCCCATACAAAACTTAAAACCTCCAGAAACCCATTTTCTGTTTACAAAACCCAAATCCATCCATTGGTTCGATTAAGATTGGCCTTCATAGTTAACTAAACTAATATAACGAATCAACATAATACCGATCAGAAACCAAATCAAAAAATACCATAGGTTATAAAAAAAATTGAAAAATTTGCCAGATCATGAACACTATCACACTCCTAACTATGTAAATACAATTACAGTATTTCAAAAATTAAAGAAAGAGAGAAGGGTAACGAACCGTAAGAGTGAGGAAGGAAGAAATGGAAGAGGATGAGAAAAAGAAGGAACGCGTATTCCATTTTATTGGGTCCGAGCTGAGAGTGCCTCCATATCCCGAAAAACACCATTCTGCTGCGAGTGTGACCTTTGATTTCGTGAAGTTTCCAACATCCAAACTAGGTGCAGATTAATTAATTAATTAATTCAGACATTTTTATAATGTTTAGAATTGAATTTTGTTTTTCTTTTGTTGACCCAGTAGATATGATATTTCATTTTTGTTTATTCTCATTCACCCAGCAACAATAAAATAAGTTTTTTATTTTTGTTTCAAACCTGAGTTAGTATGTTTTGGGCCGTCAAAGGAAATTTTAAAGACTGATTTTTCCTGCACCCCACACCTGATCTTCATACCCCACAGAATTTTAATTGTTTTATTTTATCGTTTTTAAATAATTTTAATCCTATAATTTCATGTAATTTATGGAAAACCTGAACTTTAGTTTATCATTTTAGGTTATGTTTTTTTTGGATTTCACAACCAAATTTTATTTAGGGTCATGTTAACCGGTGCACTGGTTAAACATACCAAAACATAAAATTATTACCATAAAAGGAAACTATTTTTGACTTTTTATAAATTAATTACACAATTTCAATGCATTAGCTACTATATAGTTTCCTTTTTGGTATGCATAATCAATGCCCCGGGAACACCGGTTAGCATTTCCCTTTTATTTATTTTGTTATTTGCATAATTTTATTTAATCTGTCATTTGCATATTTTTATGCTTTTTTTTTTATCAGTTCATTTTTTTATGCTTTCTAACAAATTAATGTAAGAACCTGTATCATGCGGTGTATGTGTGTATATATGTATGCATGAAAAGAATACATGATTTTGGAGTGGTTTTTTCACTTGAAATTATACTCTTAAATAAATGTGCTCGTAAAATTATTATATTGTTGTTGTCATTCAAAACAATAAGCATTTATATTATATTTGTTAAATTGTTGATGTCATTGAAAAGGACAACTAAAGTTTGTTACAATATGAAAGTGCAAAATATAAGTTCCTACAATTTTGATCAAAACCAAAATAATTTTAATCAATATCAAGATTTCATAAAAATTACTATTCGTAATTTATATTTATTAGTGTAATAAAAATAATTAACAACAGACACGGAAGCCCACCTAAACATTAGTACTATATATTATATAAATTTAATTAAAAATTGATTCATGCCAAATTGAACTTGAAAGATTGTGTAAAAAAATAATATAAAAAAAACCTTAAAAGTTATGGTTGCAACTGCGACCGGTGTTATGGTGGTTGCGAGGGGTGGCGTTTACGGTAGGAGAGGTGAATAGGTCTCCTACCGTAGGAAACCATATAAAAGACTCTTTTTTTACAACTATATTGACATGTGTTTGTAGGTGGTTGGTACAATGGTTACTAGTGTTGTATTTTTTGAGGGAGTTATCTAGTGTTGTATGTTAGTTAAATTTAAGTAACGAGAAATGATATTTGAACAACCATTTTTGACAATTTTATCTTTTATGCTCGCATTAATTTTTTACCTTCTCTCTCTATTGTTTTGGTTTTTGTGTAAATACCTCATTTTCTTTGTAAAATTTTAGTTGTCTAAAAAATAATCATATAAATGGATGTTCAAATAACACAACTCTTAAATAATTCATTTAAATGTAGGTCAATTTTGAGATTTCCTTCTTAAATAAAATATTATTTTTCCACCTAAAGTATATAGACTTATATATTCAATATTTTCCAACTCGTTCAACGGTAGGACATTAATATATCCTTAAAAAAAAGTAAGGCATTAATATAATGAGAGGTAGTCCCTAAAAAAAAAAATATAATGAGAGGTAGTTAAAAATATATTCACGTATTTACTTAAATTTGATTCCAAAATCAATTGATTTTTTAAATCATTGTATATGTTTAAAAAATAGAATTTTATTAGATCACATTGCCTGAAATTCCAACCATTCAAAAGCTTCCTCCTATATCCAAAGGTTGATATCCATTTTGCAGAAGGAAAAAAAAAAAAACTAGTCTCCTACAGTAGGAGACCTAAGGAGTTCACCTACCGTAGCCTTGGCCGTTGCGAGGGGTAGTTTCAACTACAACTTTGTTAGCTGTGGATGTAGTGTGGGACTGGCTTGTCTCTTTGATTTTGGAGAAATATTATTTGAACAACCATTTTGTGACAAATTTTATGACAACTTTCTATCTCATAATCACATTGGAGAAAAATCCCATTTTGTGTTTTTATTTTCTCTCTTTATTATTTTGGTTTTTGTGTTAATACTCATATTTCATTACATATTTTGGTTGTCCCACAAGCTGTTAACAAAAATGGTTGTTCAAATAACACTCATTTTGATTTGGTGAAGTTTCGGAAAAATCTTTTTGAAGATATTAGTAAGATTTGGTAAAAATAAATAAATATATGAAGATGAGATTTGGATGAGATGGGATTTTTCATATGTCTCCCCCACTTGTGAGTTTTTATTACTAATGTGCCTCACTTGAAAAATTAAATACCAATATGTTTTAGTTGAGATTTTGAAGCATGAGTATGTCAAATCAAATGGCGGACTCGAAGGTGACGTGACAACGAGTTTGTCAATTGAAATGGAGGACTCGTGATCACTTTTTTCCTTCCTTTTTTTCCTTTTTTTTGCTGTGGTTTTGTAGAATTATTTTTTTCAATTTTAATTATTAAAACCTAAAAACCTAAATTAAAAATATTTTGAAAATAGACTAATAAATTTAATGATAGAATATAACAACAATAATATTTATTACATTAAAATATAGCACAATATAAAATACCAATTACATAAAAATAACTAGTTTTGTCTAGATTGTGGACAATTTTTTCGTGAATGTCCGATCTCACGACATATTCCACATTTCCTTAGATTTCTTTCCACCGCGTCCATTTCAGTCATAATGCGAGTACTATTTGGACGACCTTTTTTCACTCATCGTGGCAGAGAATTTCCCCTTCGCATGGGATCCAATATGAAGGGTATTGAATTACTTTGAACCTGGTATTGTAGACATTGAATACACAATCACTATTGTAAACTTGATGGATATTTGTAGTTTTGTAGTTTTTATTTGCCGTAATAATTTTTTAATTTGTAATATTTTAGTATGCATTTTATTAGTATATATTTTAATTATTATTATTATTTATTTTTTTCACAAAAATTATTTTTGATTTATGTCAGTCATTATGTTTTAATAATTAAAATAATATAATACCACTACAAAAAAAGAAGAAAAAAAACAAATAAAAAAAGAAGAAAAAAAGTGATCACGAGTCCGCCATTTCAATTGGCAAACTCTTTGTCACGTCACCTTCGAGTCCGCCATTTGGTTTGACATACTCATGCTTCAAAATCTCAACTAGAACATATTGGTATTTAATTTTTCAAGTGGGACACATTGGTAATAAAAACTCACAAGTGGGGCAGACATGAAAAAAAGCCAATGAGATAAGCCTCCATGGTTTTAATTCGAACAGTAAAAAGGATTTTCAAACGCTCTCCTAAAATGCCAACATGAAAATTTTGTATTTTGATCACTTCATCACTAAGATCTAATAATTTTGTTAGTTTTTATAATTTTATTGTTTTGTTTTTTTCCTTGTTCTCTATTGTTATTTTCAACTTGCTTCAAGTGTGTACTTCATGTGTTTTGGCGAAATGTCCGAGAGAGATGTTCATTTTATCGGTACCGTATTAAGGGGCTTAATGTGGCTATCACTAACTTTATCATGCTTTTAACCTTACAAATGAATTATCAACATGTAGTAGAATTTGTCATTTCAAATACAACATATAGTTGAAATGAGCGAACACTAGCAACAATTTTTTCTCTATGATAGATTCAATTTTTTCTCGATGTGAGAGAATTTAGTTTGGCTATAGGATTGAGAGTTTGGTTTGTTAATTTACCTTTTGCTTCTGAAACTATGTCATAAGAGAAATATTTGTACAATCACTTTATGACAACTTTTTGAAAATTTTACATTATGTTCTTATTCTTTTTCTTTTTTTTTCTTCGTTATTTTGACTAATGAAAAGAGAAAAAAAAAACGTTTAAATAGTTTCTCTTAGAAATTTTTTTTATCGATAGACGAAATAACAAGAGCAGTAAAAATTCGCACACACAATAGAGGAGTCGGTGTTTGAACACCGGTCACACAATCTAACCTAAGCATTTCGGTAATTTTGTCAATTAAGATATAATTTATAGAGAGAAAAAAACATTTATAATAGTATAATTGTAAAATATGAAACACCGGACAAAAGCGAGCCAAGAGAATGATGAACCAACGAAATAAATGCATATTATTAAATTTAGAAATGACTCAATACGTGAACACAACGATACCCCGAATTTTGATTGCATTTGTACTCGTCAATTTTTTTTATCAATATATGTACTTATCATTTAATAACTCAATGTCATGACAGATTTTTGTATTAAATTTATTTGAAATAATAATTTTAAATAAATTTTGACTATAGCCATCCGTGCATAACCAAACTTCAGAGTATCTTTATCAAGAATTTATGTGTATATTTTTTTAGAGCCTAACCCTCTATTTTTCAAATTAATTCGTTTTCTTTTGACACAATTCATATTCGAGAAGTCTTGGTATCCGGTAAAAAAAATATTGTTGTGCGTTTTGAAGGACCGGGGACCTATTTGACGACTTTTCCTTTCGAAATATAATAATATTGGATCCACTTCTTGCGAGCAATGTCTCAATCTTTCAATCATTTCCATTGTTTTACCCTATTATTAAAAAAAAAAACATTTGCACTTTTTAACCAACTATTATTTCTGATCTACATTTTCACGAGCAAGGCTTTTCATAAGCATATATACATTCAAACTATATAATTAAGTAGTTAGATTAGATACAGCTCCAGCCCCTTACTACTACTACTTAAACTGACAAAGCATTAGCATCTCTAGAGTAGACTAATAAACAACATGCTAACTCGCATAAACTTATATAACACGGCCTCTATATACACATCAGAAACACACACACACACACAACAAAAATAACGAGCCAAAGGAAAACAAACACCATCATTTATCAGTACTTATCCATGCATTGAGCCTTGAGAAGATTCACGCACACAAGCTCATTTTTCACACATCGAAAGGAGGAGAAGGGCTTGGTCTGTTTGGGCCTGTCTTCTCCTTCTCGTACGCATCTGATGTTGACCTTCTTCGAAAACGAAAGGGTTCTCTAGCTCCTACATATCATATATATATACACATAAAACACATCAACCATATTGTATATTGCCATGTTTATTAATGCATTAGAAAAAAATCGTTATCATTTATCAGCATAAGCTCCTTGATACTCGCGCATTCAATAGTACAATTTTGATCATAAAAAAATATATAAATCACAAAAAGTTTAGCAAATAAAATGTATAGTAGTTGGCTATCATGAGGAGATGACAATAATAACCATGACCACCGTATTAGTGTGTGTTGTCAGTCACCGTATGTAATGAATCATTGATTAAAAATGAATGAAAAGAACTGTTGTATTTTCATATGGTCCCCCACCCATGTGAAGTGTTTCATTTTCACGCTCATTTAACCTATTTATTTTAACACTATAAGTTCCACGTTTTTACAATAATTAAAAGGAGAATTCTGGAATTTTTTTTATACCTATGTGAATGAGAAAATCAAAGTTTGGTATCGGTAGTTTTCATCATGATTAAGTAATCTTAAATTGATTAAGTAATCTTAAATTTACTTAAAATAAATTAATTAATTGTACTATACGACAAAGCTCTAGATCATGGAAGTTTATCACCTAAAAACTGAAGCAAGTAGTGATATAGTTGGAGAAAGATATTTATAATTATAAAGAAGAAAAAAAATATGAAACCCAAAGGACAGAATTACCCCTCTATACAAAGTTGAGCTTCTCTCACTCACTCAAGGCACTTCCACACACAGCTCCCAGAAAGCCAAGGTCTAATTAGACATTTTATTATTGAAAGTACCTTACCGGAAAACGGAGACACCGGAGGAGTAGAACCGGCGGGAGAAGCAGGTGCTGATCCATTACTCTGATACCCAGCTGGTTTCATGATCATGATACTACGTGTCACTTTCATTGCATCCTCTGGTGAATCCCCACTGTAGGATCTCACGTTTCCACCTTCACCTGATTCTGATCATAACATCAGAATAAGATTATATAAGATTATACTCATGCTTATACACATGCATATATATATATATATATATATATATATATATATATATATATATATATATTCAGCTTAAGGTTGATGAATCATGTTATATGTATATATGTATAATATGTCTTGTTATTTAAATAGTTCTAATTATTTTTACATAGGTTAAGTCTAGCAGTGGTTTAAGATCAATGGTGAAGATTTTGATGCGTACCCTTATCGGAGATGGAACGAGTTGGGAAGGTAGGATGTTTCCGGAGCTTGCCGAGACCATTCTCCGGCCTAGGTCCGGCGACGGTATCATCCCACAAGTGATCAAGAATGCTCATGACAGACAATATGGGAAGAAGAGCAGGCACATAGCAGTATGAGAATTTAGATAGATATTTAACAAAGAGATTCAGCACGTCATGGGTATCAAAACTATATCTGGACCGTTGATTGAGATCAAAGTGGTTACTATGTGGAGGAAGGATCTGGACTCTCCTAGAGATAAGGTTTGGCATACACATGGGTCCCAAGAATTTGGGGATGAGTATGGGATAGTCATGTGACACGTAGTGTGTGAGAGAAAGGACTATCACGTGATATTTCCTTTTCTTGGAGGGTTAAGTTCCAAAAATACCCATGACTGTTGTTCCATATTGGAAAGATAAGGCCATCCTTACATAAGATAAAATGGCTTTATTTTGAACCAAACCAAGGTACTCCTTTGTCTTTTGCATTATTCAAGTGTTAAGGTTGACTCAGCACATTTTTGTTAGCAGGGTGAATTTGTGGGAGTTATAATGACTGTACAATAATTTCTACATTGGTTTAATGCGATTGTTTAAAACTCAACCTAATATCAATCATGCATTCAAATTGGATCAGATTTATGTCAATTGAATTAGTTTTAGATCAGTTATGCATTCAAACAAATTAAATGTATGTTCAAAACGGTGAGAATTTAACAAAAATTACAATGACACCTTGATATTATTGAAGCTAAAGTGTAACTTTTTGTTAAAAATGCGGTTACTCAATGTAGTTATGTTAATCTTATCATCAACCCTAGTTATGCTAATCTTATCATCAACCCAGATATGAACTATAGCATGTGGATGTATTATTAATGTTTTGTTATCTATAATGTTAGTTCATATGAACATTACTTGTATTTTTAATTAGATTGTGTATTTTATTTTGTTTTGAAGTTTTATAGTTCATCTGTCATAAACAGTTAAATTCTAAACATGAAATATATCAATGTAAATTACTCTAAATTATATTGATTTATTATGAGATCCGTGAGGATTTTGGGTACATGAACCTATATATTCGGCCCTCACCACTGGTTGTGCAACACGGACAGAAAAGAGTGTAAGGTAACAATTTAGGTTGGATGAAACCGAGAGAAACGTGGTTGAAGTGCAATGTGGATGCCGCGTTCCATGACCGTAATCATCTTACATCTTTAGTGTGTTGTGTTAGAGACTCTCGTGGGCAATTTATTCGGGCTCAAACAAAATGGCAACAGACAAATTTGACAATTTTGGAAGGGGAGACAGTAACCATACTCGATGCCATTCACTTTGCTGATGTGAACAGATGAGACCGAGTTGTTTTCGAGTCTGACTCAGCTACTTTGGTACAAGCTCTATCGTCTCCGGGCCAGGGTGATTCGGAATTCTATGCTATTGTTTCTAGTATTATTTATTAGTTATCTTTTTCCAACTTCGAGGTAAAGTTTGTTAGGAGACAGGCGAATATGGTTACTCATACTTTAGCAAGGGCGGCCTATTCTTGGGCTAGCCACCGTATTTTTTATTTTTATCCTTCTTATATTGAACATTGGTTGATTAATGATAATAGTTAACTTTGTTTTGATAAAAAAAAAGATCTCATGATTACCGTAGAACCCATAACACGAGAGATTTGGGCAAAGCTACCGCAGGACAACTGTGCCAATGTCAATGCTGAAAAGTTTCTACGAGCACCACACCAGTCCAAGATCCAAGTTACTTACTAAAGTAAGATATTTTTAGTAGGAAAAAGCAATGGTTTTAGGCATTAAAAATAAAAAAGTTTCAATGAAAAAAATATCACGTTAAGTATTACCTCGGAACACCAGTTAATGAAGTAAAACTAGAATTTTTTTATTAAAAACAACAACTTTTTGACTTTAATATTCTATTTTTCATCATTTTCTAATGCAAAGTTTCTGCATTAGTTTTTCTTAACTAATGTCTGGGAGTACTAGTTAACATTTCCCTTGTATCTGCAAACAAAATACTCCCTCCGGTCTCAAATGTAAGAAACAAAAAAATAAAATTGGTGGTCTCAAATATAAGAAAAAGTATAGTAAAATGAACTTATTAAATGCCACAATTCCAAGTATACCCTCATTAAATTCACTTCATCATTAACGTCTTTACTACTCCAAGACAAGGGTAAAATTGAAAAAATGTCACTTTCTATAATAACTTAAATGTAGTCAATCCACTTTCTTAATATGTGTGCATTATTTTTTTGTTTCTTACATTTGAGACTGGAGAAAGTAGTTTATAACATTGCTGTAAAAACAATAGTAGCTAGCACATTAGCTTGTTAGTATTTGCTCTAACCTCAGTCATCAAGTTAATAACTTTATATCTCTTGTTTATGTCATTAACTATTAATAACTCGCGTATAAATTCTTTTTAATTTTTAGGTGGATTCTAAGGCGAGGGCCCTATCAAGTCCCTCACCAGTGGACCATTACTAAGAACAATTGGATTAATCAAATCCATACACCTTATTGTGCACTTTCTTCACTTGATTACAATTATCTTCTCCCTTTCACCAACAATCATCTTTTTGCTGCTACTGCACCCACCGGCCAGCCACAACTGCAATCAAAGACCCTCGCTATTCACATACATTCAATTCAATATCCGTTAATCAAAATTGTTCAATCAATTGTTAAAGCCAGATTAAACCTAAAAAAAACTATATAATTCTCAACCATCTTAATTGTTATAGGCAAAAGGATCTATTATCACAAGTGGAATCTTGAATAGAAATTCCCTCAAACATCCATTTTGTAAGCAATTTCATGGTACAGAGTGTGCAAAAGAGTTCTAATAGTACTAGGCAAATAAACTAATGTTAATTTTAAATGATTTTTTTAAAGCAAACGAAGTGTATCAAATCTCTCCACTATCCATTTTCTCATGCTTTCTGTCGAACAACATGAAATTTTTCACGATTGATGACAAGGCGGAAACTTTCGTTGGTCGCCAAAAGAATGATATTTTGGCAAGGTTTTTTTAGATTGAAGGTTTTGCTGGTTTTCAGAGCTTGGAGAAAGGATATTTATGATCCAGTGTAGAGAGTGTATAATAAGATGTATGAATTTGATTAATCTAATGGTTTTAAATAATGGTCCATCGGTGAGGAATTTAATAGGGCCCTCACCTTAGAATCCACCTAATTTTTAGGATATTTTTGACAAAATTTGCTCTTATGATCAAATAGAAGACATATGTAATTTTAATTTAACTTGTGTGGGTATGCATAAATAAATGTGATTTTATGTTTTTAGTAGGAAAACCCAAATTTGATTCTAAAAATGTAGAATTAACTGGTGTGTTAGACGGGTTATTATTTATTTTTTTCCAAAAAATATATTCTTTACATTTTTAAATATATGTTGTATTTTTATAATATGCACTATTCATATGACATATTTTGACCATAATTTTTAACTTATATATAAATACAAATCATAGCATATAAGATGTTCGAATTTGTGTCGATAAATATTTTCAAATTATTAAATTTTTATAACTTTTTTACTTTAGATAATTAAAGATATTAACAGTCAACTTGTTCAAAAAAAGATATTAACAATCAAAGTTGTGTTTTGAGATGTGTGAAGTGGTTGACTGCAACTTGTATTTTGAGACGAAAAAAGTGTAATTTTTTTTTAAAAAAAACGTTGCGGCTGGATTCACACACATTATGTGTGGAGAAACATGAATATGGGGTACGAACCATAGCTCCTGCACATAATGTCATTGGTAACTACCAAATAAGTTACACTTACGAGACTAAATTTTTATTTTTTATTTATTGATGAAAATTATTTATCACGTGTTTTTCAAGTGTGTCCGCGTTTTTTTTTTGTCGCAATGACAAATTGCTAAAAATGTGTTGACCTAGTTTTCATTTTCTTGCTTCGTATTTCTGTTTTTGTTAATGAATTTGGGTATGCATCCTGCATTACTAAAGTTTAAAAAATAATAATATTTATCAATGACCAATATTTCACCCTTTTTTTTTTATGATTTAGTGATTAATAGTTATACCATATTTACTTGTCAAAAAAAAAAAGTTGTACCATATTTGTTTCAATATTTATCACAATAAAATATTTGTCCCAAGTTTTTCATGTATCAACGAAAAATAATAGTCTCATACTTTTTTAGTGATATATATTGTTCCACATTTTTTTGTATATTAGGGGAAAATATTACACATGGGTTTTTCATTAATCTATGACAAATATATGTCTCATGTTTTTTATGAATAAGAGAAAAATATCTGTCTTATTTTTTTTATAATATTTATCAATGATAAATATTTTTCTTGAATTTTTTTAAAGCAATGGCAACAAATATTTATCTTTTTTTATGTATCGACAAAAAGTATTTGTCCAAAATTGCTTCTAAAAATGTAGAATTAATTTTGACATATTTAATTACTCTAGGGTAAAATCAATTTTACTCTTAAATTACTTGTTCAACTCGGTTTTAAATGAATGTACCCAAATATAAACCATTTTACCACCAAACTCATCGAAATCAATTTACTCAATTAAATTTTGTTAGTGGAGAACAAACACGCACTTAGAAAGCTTGCATCGCCAAAGAGTACAGAAGCATAGTAATAACTTTTGTCATGGTAAACTCTCCAAGTAGGCGATGTAAAATTACCCATTCAAGCAGCAATACCTGTCTATTAATATGCATTCCAGCCTCTACTAATGTCTGGTCTATTGTAACAGAAGGAATGTTAAGTCTCTAGAATAAGAAAATACATTATAACATTTTGACTTAACATTTTTTATAAGATGAAAGAACGTCTTTTATACGATAGGAAAGAACGTCTAAGATGAAATTGACTTTATATGCATTGTATACATGTATACACTACCAAACATAATGCACAACTATAAGTCTAATAAGCAAGCTACTGCCACCTTGGAACAGTGAACTGATCACTTCCAAACAATGTGGGAACAAATCGCAAGGAGCTGGGTAGGGGGAGAAACTGGAATTTGAAATGATGTGAAAATAATCTTAGACATTCAAGGAAAAAGTTACCAAAAAAGAATCGTATAGAAGGCGCTACTTGAATGTATAACAATAAACTCTATTTCCATTCCAACAAAAGTGTTACCGCAATTCTTAATTGAACAAAATTGTTAAATTGCAGCTAATGCAACCAAAGCAACATGTCTCGAGCATTCCATAGCCAAAAGAGAAGCTAACATGAGAAAATGGTTTAACAAAGTTCTGAAATGAATAATCTGAACAAACACTCAGTCTTCTTCCTCTCCTTCATTTTCAGCAATGTTGAAGTACCTCAGCTCATAAACATTTCTATCTTTGTTTGAAGCAATCACTCTGAGCCAATCCCTTACATTGTGTTTCTTCAAGTACTTTTTGGTCAAATACTTGAGATACCTGGAACAATACGAGTTGTTAAAAAAAAGTATGGAAGCTCCTTTAGATCACAAAAACAGTGTAAAACTAAAAAGCACTACTTCCAGATGTTGAAGACAGACTGATGCAAAATAACAATAAACTTTTATTGACACCACATCTGAATACAAACAATTGCAATCAACAAAAGCCTTTTAAAGCAGGGGATAAAAAATGTGAAAATAAGGACATGTTCAATCTTCAACAGAATCCATCATTGCAATCTAGACAGAAAAAACCCACACAAAATTGCCAATAACATTTGAAAGTTTTTGCTTGCTCTCTATCAAAAACAAATACCCAGAGATTGTATATTCCACGAATCAAAAGTTAACATAACAACATCAGTCTAAAAAAAAGCAACAATCAGAGCAAACTCATGTTGCGATGATGCTAAAAGGTTACAATCACTAGTCTGCTTAGAATACCACCCAAGTGAGATTGTAAAATCAATTATCACGACCAATATCGACTGTGTGTTTGGTTTTGTGGAGGGAAAAAAAAAGATTTTATGTGAATTGATTTTGGCTAAAAGTGAGTAGAAGATGAACTGAATTTGTAAAAATCAATTCGGGAATCAAAAGCTTCAAATCCTAGCTTTAAGGTATAATCGATTATGTAGGCAAAATCAATTCTACTCAAGAACAACCAAACATGCCAAAATCAATTCTATACCTCTAGAATCAATGTTAGTTTCTAGCAAAAGTGGAGCCAGACATACGCCAATTCTTCTAAACTCGTTTTTAAAATATATCATTACCAAACCCGAGTGTGGAATTATTTCAGCCTCAACTTTATTAACATCAATCTTCAAAATAAATCCTACCAAAATCTAAAATGCAAAATTTGCAACTGCCTCAAATTCCAACTTACAATTTGTTTGGTAAGACATAAATTTGAGCTTATAGTTGATTAGTCCGTATAATTAAAAAAGACCCGTTTGGTAACTCTCATATTTACACGAGCTTAGAGCTTATTTTCATGAGCTTACAGCGGTTTTTGATAAGCTAATTCAAATAGCTTATAGCTTATCACTTTTTAGCTTGATTTTACCACTGCAATCTTAATTAAAAAAACAAATATTAATTAAATGCACATTATGTTATGTCATTTGATATTTATAAGCTACTTTAACAGCTATTAGCTAGCTTATTTGCTATCGGTTATAAGCTAGCGAGCAAAGCCTTAAAAACCAACCTAAATCAAACAATTCCAAAGTCCTAACTAAGAAAACACAAATCATCCAATCAAATCGACATAAGAAGATTAAAAATAGAGAATAACCGTTTGGAGAAGTTGCTGTCAGAAGTAACAGTAATCTTGCTCTTTTCCCTGGAAACAGTAACAGCATCACCAAGAGCACCAGGTTTACCACCAACCTTAATCCTCTCTTGAAGGAACTTTTCGAGAGAAGCGATGTCCATGATCTTGTCTTCAACAGGCTTGGCGCAGTCAATGGTGAATGTTATCACTCCCTTCTTCTTTCCCTTTGAACCAGCTGCATCTACTCGACCCATCTTTTCTTCTATGAAAGAAACAAAATCGAGATTCAATTTCAGTTTCGGTGATTCAAGAAATTATCATTAATTGAAATGAAAGTGGAAGAAGAGAGAGGTTTACCTTTAGCTACACAAGAGAACGGAACACAGCACAATGTGAAGGGCCGGCAGAAGAGATTAGGGCATAGGTTTCGTTCCAATTTATACGCTCACATAAAACGCGCTTTTCATTCCTTATTTCTATTTTTTTTTTTTGGTTACAAAATCAATAGCTCAAAATGGAATTTTGTAATTTACACATAAGAGAAATAAAGTGTGATCTCTCACTATTCATTAAGAAATTGTAACCAAAAAAACTATTCATCAAGAAACACGTTGAATTTAGGTGAATGAGCATTATGTTCTCATTACAGGTTTGTTGATTTCAAGCTAGAAAAAAAATCAAAAGTGATTTCAAACACATAATGCTGATTTACATATGTTTAGATTATTATGTCAATTGAAGTTGATTTTGTCATTATAATTGATTTTAACTTAAAATTAGTTTATTTTTTTAAGCGTGATTTTCACACTAAAATATATTGTTCAACTCACTATTAATTTAAATGTATTTAAACATTTAAAATCACACATCACATCATGTTTGGTATCACAATAAATATGTTAAAATCACAGTGGATCATTGTAATTCTGACACATCCACCATCCATACAATACATTGGTTTGGTGTGATTTGGTTCAGATTATGTTAGTTGGTCAATTCCATTTGGCTCATACTCGTGATCATTACTAAGTTACCTTAAGCAAAGCGTACGTAGATAATTTTACTCTCCACCCTTTCATCCTTTTATTTTTCCTGCCAAATGCTGAATTTGTTTTTCAGAATTGATATTTGCTTGGATATTTCAAACAGGTGATATAGGAGAATTCACAATTCACACCACGCCCAAGTGTTACAAATGAAAGTGGTTATCATGCAAGTCCTAATAATAAGTTTCACCTCGTCCCAACTTGTGTGGTTACTAGCAAACATTACAAGATAAAATATACCAAATATCAGTTAATAATAAAACGATTCATATTACATAGACATCATATATTCATCAATAGCTAATTTTCACATCAATAATTGATTTTTTTTTTTTTGAAGAAGCACATCAATAATTGATAAATTTTTTTTTCCCCTTAAAATGACCAAAAATGATATTGTACTAAAAGTAATCCAATGTAATTTGCAACAAGAAATATATTCTCCCCAGCAAGTAAACATTTCAATGTAGAATTTTTATTTTGGGCATTCATGAACCACAACAAATTATACTGCAAAATTTGCAATCACTAAAATTCTACTATGCCAAGCTGTGAGATGTCAGATACAAATATCAGCTAGTATAAAGAATTTTGGAAACTCAAACTTCGTTAGATTTATCGCCTAGAATCCCTTGCAGCCTTTTCTTCAGCCTTATGATCATAATATTCTACCACTGCAGCTCCAGCTAATGCTCCCAGTGTAAGAGCCTGAGCATGCAACCTGATACAGAAAGATAGCAGGTGTAAGTTTAAAATTGTACAGGGTGTCTCAGAGAAATTTCAAAGAAAAAATTCAGCATACGAAAGATGAAGTTTTAATCACAACATATATAAAATAAAACTACAGAAGATCACCAAGCAGCATGCAAACATATGCCTATTACTACCTATACTAGCTAGAAAGACAAACCCATCATATCCTTTAGTGTATCAAATATGATGCTAGTGCTTTCAATCGCGGATCAGGGGATAATAGCAGTTTGTTTGAACTTTGCTACGTGACAGTGCTATAGCACTGCTATAGACACTATCTGTCAACATTTTGTACTATATAGCGTAAACACGGAACAATAGTGATTTGTTCAAATTCCACTACGCTATAGCGCTGATATTTAACAACACTATGATACCTTGTTTTCCAATCAATTTCCACGCCCATCTAATTATTAACGACAACTTAGAAAAAGAAAAAGGAGCCATGGTAATACAAAGAAAAGAAAAAGCCAAAACCTATGAAAAAGAACATTAATAGCCAAGCACTTCAGCATTGTTTCAAAGCAATAAAAATTACAATCAATTCATGCCCTAGAATCAAGCAACAATTGACTTTTCCAATTGCCAACTACGAACTAGAAATAAAAGGGATTATGTTTGATGTTTTAATGATTCAGAATTTTACCATACACTTCAAGGGAAAAGTTGAAATCATGGTAAAACGAAAATAAGGGAAATGCGAGGTATAACAGGTTGAGCAAATAAATCAAGGAAATAGTGTTTACTCACAAATAATATAGAAAAAGTGTAACTTGATGCAATGCACAATTTTTCTATGATACTAGCCAGTTTGTTTTAGATTTCAAAAAAAGCTTCTCAATCACACTTTTTACTTAAAGACGGTTTTCTTACCCGTCATTTAGAACTCTAAAAAGAAAGCACAAGTACGGATTCACTTTTGTGAGAGATAAAGGCTATGTGAATCATAAAATCGAGTGTTTGACTTCCATGAAGAGAAAGCGATTCTAACTTGAAGGTGAGATTTGTATTTTTTTTATGAAGAGTAAGCAATTCTAACCTCAAATTAATTGTTCACTTGACTTTTATCTAAACATATAAAAACATTGACTACTCTGCATTCAACTCATTAATCAAAACAAATTCTCGTCCTCAAACCAATCAGGCAAAAGTGAAAACAACAGCAAAAGGAATAAATGAAGCAAGTCATCATGGAACAAAACATCAACCCTGTAGTAACCCTCATCAAAACTTCACAATCTCATTTGCTTATAAGATGAACATAGAACACCAAAATAATAATATAATAATTGAAATTGAATAAACCATCAATTTGGTTCCATAGAATATATGAAATCCGTCAATTTAGTCACTAATGTATATGAAAATCTGTCAATTTAGTCGTAAGATCTTAATAGGAGAGACTAAATTAATGAATTTTATACAGTTTAGGGATTGATTACTGAATATATATTTACTTAAATTGATGGTTTATTCAATTATGAGATTATAAAACTCAACTATTCCTGCAACAAAAATAATCAAACACCCTTCGTGCAACGAAATTTCTGAATGAAATATAGATTGCACAATTTTGTAGGCATAATAAATCGAGATAATATGTATAGAAAACAATAATAATAATAATTAACAAACCTGGCGTGAATGATTTTAACACTGGTTTTCATGTTAGGTCGAGACCAATTGTAAGCAATTGAACCTGTAATACCGCTAAGCCACAAACAACCTGAACGAAAAAACAAATTAAACATTATTGAACAAAAACAATGACCTAGAAATGATTGATTGATTTGGAAATTTACCAACAGTACGGAGTTTGTGTTCGACGACCCATTTCCTGAGAGATTCAATTTGGGTTTTAGCATCCGACATTATTGCTTGCTTAGGAGAAGGAAGAAAAAAAATAAGAAGAGTTCTACGATGTAAGAGACTCCAAGGTTTTTCGGCTTTATATGGGATTGCGTGAGGAAAAAGTAGAGTCAAATTAAATGACAAGTTGTAATTGTAAACCTGCTTCGTTGCTTGATGACGCGGCGGAACTGCGTCTTATTTTGTTCAATTCAAATTGAGTTGTATTATATGCCAACGCACGTGATTTTAATCGGGAAAAATTAATCTAAATTAATTATTAATATTTCTCATAAAAAAAAGAATATTAATGTTCTTAACCAAAAAAAAAAAAAGAGAATAATAATGTTTTTGTGGGTTATGATGCACTGTATTTTGTTTATTTTTATTTTTAAGGAGGAGGTGGTGGGGTGCACTGAATTTTGTTGCCCACTGTATTGTATTACGCTAAACCGCCTATGTGGTACGGAAAATGGAATCCCCTAAATCATATTATATAGGGGCGACATTTTTGAAGAAGCACTTGACTACCAACAACTTTCAAACCTTTTTCTAGACCAGTGATATTTGAACAATTATTTAAGATAATTTATGTAACATCTTCTTTTTTCTCATTTTTTTATTCAACAACTAACAACAATTTCTCTTCGAAAAAAAAAACTAGCAACAATTTGTCGTACTTTCCTAAAAAAACATAAAATATCTACTTTTTTTTAGAAACAATTTGTTGCACATGCTACGAAACATTGCAGTTTAATGTTGATTGAAGTTGTGGTGCTTCTTGTGAGATTGATGCTCGCTGTGTACTTTGGACAATTGGCTGTTTTATCTAATAAGGGTCGAGGATGCACTTTTTGCTAAGATATCCGCTGTTTATCATGGTTTGATGTTGGTAATCAACGACTATATTCAACATGTTATTTGCGAGACGGATACTTAGTAAGTTCCTTTATCTTCTCCTACATATATGCATATGTTTTTTTGTTGTTGAAGATTTTTGTTTAAAGAAATATTTCTAACGTTTCTTTCTAACATGAGGACAATTGTTGCACAATTTTATTGGCCAATCTCGACGCTCTTTCAAGGATAAGTATGACCTTTCGTTGTATTCTTTTTTCCTTCATTGAACACAATGTCGTCAAAGTTAGAGACTTTGTTGAGTCTTAATGCCTCCTACCAAGCCATATTGTTCTCAGTGTTATTTTTTATTTTTTTTTCCTTTTCTCCTTTGTTATTCTACCAAAGAAAAAGATGAGTGCTATTTGAACAACCACTTTTAGGGTCTGTTTGGTAAGACCAAAAAATGAGCTTATAGCGAATAACTTATAAGCTTGTTTGACCAAAAATGCTCTGTTTGGTAGTGTTTTTCACCACGAGCTTATAGCTTATTTCACGAGCTTATAAACTATTTTCCAGACGCTACTCCAAATAGTATTTGAGCTTATAGCTTATAGCTTACCATTTTTTCTTTCAATTTTACCCTTATTAGTCTAAATAAATTCCATTTTTTACCCTTAATCATTTATTATATTATAAAGTAAAATAGATATGTTTTAAATATGAATGCTATTTTTTTTATGAATGAAATATCCTTTTTTTTTCTCAATAGAAAATGATATTTTTTCACCGTTACGTTTAAGTTTTTTTTCCGTTACAATTGTTACGTTTTTTTTAATACTTTTAATCTCACTTTTTTTTTGGCAAATTTTAATTCACTTTTATATGCTATATTTACGTATATAGAAGTAAAGCGAAATGACACATTATTTTTGTGTAAAAAAAGATGAGAATGTTACGTTTACCTTCACTATTTTTTTTGTACAAATTATATTTTATTTATTGTAACGTTTAAATTTTTGTACACTTTATATCTAATTTTTTTTAGACAAACGAAAATAAATATAAATTAACATTTAGGGATTAAAAATTAATTTAATAACAAAATTAAATTAACAAATTTTAAATTTTAAATACTTTAAATATTAATTGATATAAACTTTATTATGAATTAAAAATATCCTTTTATGTAATTTTACATTTATAAGTTAGTTTAACCACTAATTTTACTAAACACTTCAAGTAGTTTATCAGCTATAAGCCATAAACTATCAACTATAAACTACTCCCTCCGGTCCTATTTATAAGAAAAAGTTGACTTTTTAGATTCATTGTATAATTAATGTATTTTGTCTAGAATATATGCCAAATACATTATTTATGCAATGAATACAAAAAATCAAATGTTTCTTATAAATAGGATCACATGGTGTATCAGCTATAAACTATCAGCTAACTTATCAGTCATGTGCTATTTTTACTAAAGAGAGCCTTATTGACAACTTGTAGGACAACTTAACTATAGAGTGAAATATGAGTATTGACACAAAAGCCAAAACAATAGAGAGAGAAAGTAAAAACACAATGTAGGTATGAGAGAAAATATTGTTGAAATATCATTAAAAAAAAAGTATGAAAAAGTAAAAGACAGAAATAGTCCCCGTGAGCATAGCTCAGTTGACAGGGACATATACATTATTATATGCATGAGCTGGGGTTTGAACCCCGGACACCCACCTGTTCACCTTGAAAAATGTAAATTCTAGCCAACAGAAACAAACGGCTAAGATGCAATGGTTGTTCTGGCCATCCACGTGTCACCATATCATATTGCCTGCACCTCCAATTAAAATGTTGAGTTTCCTCTGTGACTCACAAATATCGTCTTCCATTCTTCGCGTATTTACTTGCTTATACATCTCTCTCGGGTAATCTAATCTATATTCTCAATAATTCTCACTTATTGTTTTTGCTATATATTTTTTTTCGATCACATGTTCGTTTTCTCCTTTGACTGAATATTTTTTTATCGATGATCATAGTAGAATTGCCAACACAGTATAAATAAAAGGTTCCCTGAAGAACTCAAACTTAAACAAACATGATCTTGTGTAATATGTTCATGCAACTGTTTTGTTTTATCTTTCTCGCTTCATTTCACTTCAGACCATTTATGTATTGTTTGTGTATAAAGTTATATCATTGTTACAAATATAAGAAAATATCTTACATTATTTTTTGATGTTATATGTATCTTAGTTTATTTCCTATGATTAGTTTATAATCTTAGCATCTTAGATTATCTATTAGGATTAATTTTTATATCAATTATTAGGTTTAATTACTCAGGATGTCCATGAACTACTATTTGAGGATTTTTATATAGGTCATTGGACTTCAAAGTTTGTAACATGGTCATTGAATTTGTAATTTGATCTCTTCAAAATATATAAATAATTTGTATTTAAAATTTTATCAACCTGATTACAAATTAGGGACCTATTACAAATTATTGACAATTTTAGAGACTCAATTACAAACTTTTTTAGCTTAGGGACCTAGTTAAAGATTCAGAAATTATTCAAGATCTCCAAATTATGATTATTATTTGTTACCATATTTTCCTATTTATTTAGAATTGGTCTATGTATCACTAGATTACAGTTTAATCTTTTGTATTAATATTATTGATGGCGGAAAGCCTAAAATCCGATATACAGCCGACGTATGGCACCACCATAATTGGCCTTGGCGTTTTCCAAAATTCCTCCATCGATATCCGCCATGGCCGATATTTGACAACACCGTTTTGTATCAAGTTACTATCAAGCCGTTATCAAGTTATTGTCAGATATTCAAGCTCTTATATTTCCGTTACAAAACTTGTTAGAGGTCGAGGAAGAGAGAAAGATACACAAATTCTATTTTTTTTTATTGAAATGAGTAAAGTAATTACATTTAGTAACAAACTAACTACTAATATTTGATTATATCTCTAATATCCTCCTGCAAGCTGGAAGGGTGTGCACAAGTTCACAACACTTTCATCTAATAATTTCTTTCCTCCTTTTATCTTAATCCCATATCTTCAACGATGATTTTTTCAGTAAATTTTGATGAGCATTACTTTGTCAAATTATGTATATTTCAGTTGTGTTTTAGCTGACTTAGTTCATTAATTTGTAAGAGTTTGGGAATTTCTTCTGAAGGGAGTGTATGGGAACTTATAACTGGACAATACATAAATCTTAAATGTGTAAATTCAACTGTGCAGTCCGTGCTCCAGGGAAAAAAATGAGTGGCCGGTCAAGTCGCACATTATATGTTGGAAATCTTCCTGGTGATATCCGCATGAGAGAAGTAGAGGATCTTTTCTACAAGGTACTTATATATAATACCACTGTATGCACTGTAGTGCTGTTAACTTCAATGCTGAAAGATATGCACTTAAGTTATCATCTTGTTTATGTTTTCTATCAAGTATTATTATTATGTACCGTTTACTCCCATTATTTTCTTTCGCTGTGATACCTTCATAAATTTTACACGCATGGACTCACACAATTATTAAATATAGTTCAAGATCAGTATGCATGGATTTCAATTTAACCTATTGCTTTCTTCACTGTCTAAATGCAGTACGGTCCTATTGTTGACATTGATTTGAAGATCCCTCCGAAACCACCGGGTTATGCTTTTGTTGAGGTATGTCTACATTTCATTTTTTAATGATGTGAAGGGGTAGTTATCACACCTTTTTTAGTTCCCTTGTTCGTCCTGTCTTATGTATATTAAACATTATATTGCAGTTTGAGGATGCTCGTGATGCTCAAGATGCAATTTACTATAGAGATGGTTATGATTTTGATGGCTATCGATTACGGGTTAGAACATTTTCCCCTTCTTCTCTTTTCTGCCTCTATCAAACCCACTATTGAATTTTGTTATACGACCTTTTGGTCTCCATTTGTTACTGTAGGTTGAACTTGCACATGGTGGACGGGGAAGTTCATCATCAGTAGACAGATACAGTAGGCATAGCGGTAGAAGTGGTAGCCGTGGAGTTTCCAGGCGATCTGACTATCGTGGTATCTATTGTTTCCTAATATAATTAAAAATATATTTTTTAGCTTTGTGTCATTGTACAGTAGTTTTTCTCATTTCTTTCAGTCTTTCCTACTTTTACCTAAAAAGAGAATGTTTTGGTTGACCCTCTTTATTATATTTGCAGTTCTGGTTACTGGATTACCTCCTTCTGCTTCATGGCAAGATCTGAAAGTATGGATTGGTTCATTATTTCTATGGCCATTTGATACTTGCAAAAAATATTGTTTGGAGCAGATTAATGACATTATACATTGAAATCATTGTATTGATTGAAAATGAATGAATAGTATTTGCTGATTCTGGATTTTATATTATTAGGATCACATGCGTAAAGCTGGTGATGTGTGTTTTTCTCAAGTGTTCCGTGAGCGTGGAGGTAAGTGGATTGGGATGTATTTTGGAGCAAGTTTTATTTGTTTATAAAAGGGTCAATGCAGGAGAGTCCTTGAATGAAGTGGCAATTTTGCTCCTCAGTCTTTATATTAGAGAAGAATGTAAAAATGGTATTGCACTTAAAGTAAGGGGATAAAAAATGCAGTAGTTTGATGATAGGCTTTCCTTCGAACATAAAAATAAGCTAATAAAAAATGTTCTGATGTATTTATTTTAGTAGTCATTTTTTTACCTTTTCTCATAATCTCAAATGGTGATAATGTGATATTAATTTAGAGGGCATGACTAATTTTGGGCTACAACGAGTCTAGGAAACAATGTCATTATGTTTAAGCTTTTTGAGCTGATTTATTTCTTAATGTTCACCATATAATTCTAACACATCGGTATAATTTGTATACAGGCTCGACTGGGATAGTGGATTATACCAATTATAATGATGTGAAATATGCTGTAAGTATTCTTAATCTGTATCACCAAATATTTTTACCAGTTTTTATTTTATTTTACTTGCATATCTTTCTTGAGCTGGATTTTTCATGGTTGTAATTTTGACCAGCACTGTTAGTATTCTTCAATAACTTTGTGTTGTCATACAGATCAGGAAACTTGATGACTCTGAATTTCAAAATGCATTTTCACGGTCATACATACGGGTGAGTGAAAATTATATTTGGCTACATTCTGCATTATATTTTACGTACTTGCTCTCCTTGACATATCTTTCTGGTTGGTCCAGGTGAGGGAATATGATCGGAGTTACTCCAGAAGTCCCAGTCGTGATTCGAGGAGGAGCTATTCTCGAAGCCGCAGCCCATATGTATCACGAAGTCAAAGCCGCAGTCTAAGTCATAGCTACAGTGGCAGGAGCAGAAGGTTAACTTTGGTTGCCTCAGTCAAGTATGATTTGGTATGTATTTTGGTAAATTTGAAGAATTGATCAAGTGTTAATTTTTGCAGTTTGTCTCCAAAAGCAAAACACTCTCGGCGCTCATTTTCCCTTTCAAGGTCAGTTTTGCCCAGTCTTGAAATATGTACAATTTTGAGCTATCTGATTTGAATTTTTAGGTTTCTAGTTTTATGCTTTCGTGTAATTGGTAAAGTTGAATTTGATTAAAAAATGGTCATCTAATAAGAGTGTCACATGATTATACTTGGCGTATACATCTCTAACAGGTTGTATCGTATGGTCACCAGTGGCTTATCTAAAATTAAATGCTTGATACCAACAACAACCAAGCCTTTTCCCGCTAAGTGGGTGAAATCAAAATTAAATGCTTGATAATTTGTATAAAATTCGTTGGTGCAAAACTTTTTGCCTTTCCCATTGGCTTTGTTTGTATTCAATTTAATGATGATTCCCAGGTTGGGATCCAAATAATTAGATGGGAAGAGATTATATTATGTAGGCTCTGGTTGTCATGCACTGGCCGAAATAAAAGAATGGGTTCTGGAAAATTCTGTGATATTTATTACTGCTCTTCACTTAGTTTTTATCGTCATGTATCTATTTTAGTTTTAGAATGAGAGCTTGCTTTTCACTCGGTTTTTATTCTTATTTATAGTTGTGTAGGTGAATCGTTGATTCATGCTTGATTACATTTTTACTCATGTAAATGAATCAACTTATGCTATTGCCTACCTTTTACCTAGCCAGTACTGTCTGCTTGCTTTGGTTATTATACATCTGCGTAATGGTATTCAATCATGTCTGTATTGGTATACTTTTAAACTATATTGGACTGGCAGAAGTACCCGTTTGAGTTTTAGGATTACATATTCCATATCTTTAAGGAGAGATGAAAACTTAGTTTGTTAATCGGTTAGATTTGATATGGTCCAATTTGTCTCTGGATATTTGTTTTTGGAGAAGAAGGGATTAAGTGTGGTAGAATTATTAAGTAATCAGTTTCACCCTGGAATGTGGTTGATTTCCTTCCTACCTCAAGATTATTATGGAATAATTACAGAAATGAGCTGGCAACTTTGATTACAGTTGGCCGATTTCATATTACGTCTTTACCTTTTTTAGATTCGATCATGTCTCTTTTTTTGAAAAACTTATCTGTTTTCAAAACCTGCCATAGGATTGCAACATTTATCTTGATCCAGTTGGATTTCTTCTAGTACAGTTTTCAACCGTATGTATTATTTCTGAATTGGAAAGAAAATTCTTTGGAATATCTTCTGTTGTCACAAGATATAACATCACCCTTTATTTCACATAATTATGAAATGCATTTAATTTTACTGCCTATCAGATTCTCTGGATCCATATGGTATATCACATCAGTTTCTTTTGAGGACGAGTTGTGGTTTTTGTTTTGCTTTTCTAGAAAGTCATGATATTCCTAAAGCTCTTCTTTTTTTTCTACAAGTTGAAAGGAATATATCATTCCTTATAATTCAAAATAAATTATTTCAATCAAATTTGTTCTTATCATAAAGCCTAATGCTATTCAATAGACTTATGACTTATCAGCATAATTCTTAATATGTGGAAACATGGAGGGTGTGTTGATAAAGTGGTTGTCAGCTTGGCCGCTGATTATAAAATGCTCATTAGGGTTGACTATCTTCTTTTCTAGATGTAGCCTTTTGCGGCGACCTGGGAACTGCATGTTAGGATCTTGATGGCATGTGGTGCTCAAACGCCTGCAACTTCGTGGTATGAGGTAATGATGTTTTGTTGATGAGCACCTCTGGAACACATTAATGTTGTGGACTAACAATAAAACTAATGTTATATTGATCAAAGACATGGTTAGCGATTGTTGTAGACCGAATGACAGCAGATGGATGAGTTGGAACATAAAAGCTGGATCAATGTGAACATAATTCTATTGGTAACAAGAATTACAAATCAGCAGGGTTGCAGTTTAAAAACTTCAAATAACCTATGCTCTAGGTTCTGGGTTCCTTTTCTTAGGATTTCTTTTACTGTCCCATATTGAAATTGGCTACATCTTACCTACAATTGATTCAATTCAAGGTATCATGCACTGCTCACAATAGAATTTTAAGGATTGTGCATGACATTGAGTTCAATTACTTTCCTCCTCGACTCAGATCAAGATCTGTGGTAGATTGATTTCTTCCTTTTGGTTACACCAACTTTGATGTTGAATTTGGACTTGTGGGGCAAGTCATCAAACTTTTCATGGTTCATTCTAGATATTGGATTGATATTTGTTCATTTTTATTTTTGCAGATCACAGTCGAGATCCCGATCTCCAAGTCCATCCGTAAGTTTTATCTGAATTGCATAATTTGAGATTTTTTAGGAAGGGGAGAAAAATGGAAATCCCATTCCCAAAAAAATGGAGTGACAGATGCAGTTGTATTAATTTTCTCTTTACATTTGCACAATTTCGCACCAAGATTCTCAGTTCTGCTAAACTTTAGTAGAATTAGCTTGTAATGGTTTAATGTAAATGGTAGTTGTTAAGAGTCCCACATCGGATAGTTATGGCTTGACAATGTGTTTATAAGTGGAGGCACTCCTCACCTCACAAGCCGGTTTTATGGGGTTGTGTTAGGCCCAACCACGATTTCTAAGTTTATGTTAACCCTAAACCAACTTATAATTTCATTATGTTGTTTTGTTTGCAATGCAGCCTCGACGTTACCGGAGCCGCAGTCCTAGCCAAAGTTCAAGGAGCCTGTAACAATCTCGTTTCGCTTATGTATGCTAATTTTCCCCAAACTCCTATTCATTATTGTACTTGATTATACATTTCCTATCTCTATTTTTTTTTAAATTGCTTGATGTTCTAAGGAGAAATCTGATTTTCAGGTGAGATCTGAATGCAGTCGATGTGTGTAATCTGGGGAGGCCACTGCTGCTGAACATGCACCATCATTCTGTGCTACATCTAAGATCCAATACAGCTCTATTATTTTCACCAAAATAAAAATATACATAGCTCTATTATAGCTCGGACTAGTTTGTATTTGAATCTTAAATTTGATTGGTGAAACTATAAATCAAACCTTTTGTGCATTTAAATTTGAAGTGGATGATTTGAACAAACTGAAATGATATTGTATCATCAACATATGACTGGGCTATGTAACATGAGAAGTCCAATAAATTAACCTAGTTGAACCTCCATAATAGGTTTGCAGCTAAACAGTTTTTGCACCTAAATAGTTTTTGCGCCAACAGTCCAAATTCATAGGTCGAGAACGAAGCATCGATGTTACATTTAAGATAGCCCGTGGGTGGACGCGTCCACCTATTAGCATACCCCTTGGCCTGCTGACAGTGGTTGTTGTCTCTAGTGTTCGGGCCGCATGCCACTCGTCTAAGAGCAACCATGTTATCCCTCACAGCAAGGTTTGAACTACGCCAAACACTACACAAAGAACTAGCAAGGTTTCTGAAATTATGCAGAATTTTGAAAAATTCCTGTTCCCAAAATAGGCTCAATTGAGTTTCATAAACCAATATTGGTCTAAACTTCTCTACTCGGAGCACGAGATTGAATGCAATTTCTAGCTACTCTCCAAACTAGATTCTTAACTTCCGGAGGTACTTTAAATTCCATAATAACATTTTGTCTCCTTCCTGTCTCAATGCAGCAGTAACAATTACTTCTCCCATGCATAATTAGTACTACTACATAGCAGAAGTAATTAATATTGCTGCATTGAGACAGGAAGGAGACAAGATGTTATTTCGGAATCTACTTCTCTAAAAAAAAAACATAAGTGTGTCGTCCGGATAAATTTGGATGGTCCGAACGACACACTTATTTATTTTTTTGACAAGAGACAACACACGATGTTATCAACTGCTACTTCATCCAGAAGAGGGACATGAAGAGCAGCAAATGCAGATTGTGGATTCGGACAATGGAATAGTGCTTCAGCATGCCATCTTTTCTCCAACGCAATTTAATCATCAAAATTTCCAAAATGCCTCTAGTTATATTTAATATTCAAAATCTTCTTCACTTTTCAAAATCCTCTCATGTACATACACTTCACTCTCTATCACTCCATGTTCATATAGCGAAAAACAAAACTCATCAAATATTAAAGAAAATTGCATGTCTTCCACTAACCTTCCATTGTGCAAGTGAGATTTTTACAATTTGTTTTTTTAACATTTGAGCATCGTTGGTGAATTGAGATCAAATACGTGAAAAATACATCATAGGTCAATCTATGTAACACCTATAAATTATGAGTTTCCAGGCTTCACGTGCCAATTCACGTATGTATAGAAAAATTGAGTATACGTAAACTCAATTTGCACGGTTCATCCAGTTGCGAGTACATCCATGAAGTCATTTCAAGTACATACACTAAATTGAGCTCACACGGTTCATTTAGTTTCCGGTACATCTGTTAACTAGTTTTACATACATATACATAAATTGAGAAAGAAAAAAAAAGAAGTTAATAAGTTAATAACCATTGTATTCATGAATGTGTAACAAGTGGTCTAAATAGTCCTCTAATGTATTAAAATTTTAAAGTACTCAAAACATTATGTTAATATTGTCACGTCAATCAAAATACACAATAAGAATCTATTTTGAAATTTTAATATGGACCATTGTGACTATTTACTACACATTCAAATACTAAAAACGACTATTAACCCAAAAAAACAAATTGCACAAAAATACACTTTTAACTCTAACAAGGCTCGAAAAACTAAAAGCTTCAAAAATGAGAGGACGAGGAAGAAAAAGAGAGGACAGGAAATGACATCTTTTTGAATTTTAATGTGGTTAGGGATGTTTTCATCAATCTGATCATTTTGAATGGTAACAAGAGGTGTAACTCAATATTAGGGGCGTAAAAATAGCAGAAATCTAAAGAATAAGGATCTCCACACGTCAACTTGCTACTCGTGAAGTGGTTCTAAAAAAGTTTAGGAGGAAGGAGAAGATTGATTTGTGAAAATAAGGTGACAATTACATTATAATTACCACCTTAAAATCAATTTGCAAGTCAAATAATTTAAGTCATTGGTTACGCAAAAATAATTTTATAGGATAACCACTTGATAAACCATTATTTTAAAAATCATCCTTAAACTATAATTATTTTGAGGTATGGTACTACTATTACGAATTCCATACCCTCGCTCAGTTCTTGCACAACAGTTTACAAATCACTGGCCACCGCCTTAAGAGGTAAAATTACTCGAATTCTGAAGACAAAGCATTTGCATGAGCGTCATTATCGAAACATAAATAGTTCACTCAAAACAAATCCAACCACAATTCATCACATTCAATTTCAATTGATTTTATCACTTGAAAACACACGCTCCAGCATTTCTTCCAAAAACCTGATTTTCCGAACAAGATACCATCTTATTTTACGCCCTCCAAGACACATAAAATAGTCGAAGCAAATGTCCATCACACAGCCACATGGCTGCAGGAAAAATCAGTTCCAAGGCCAGCCAGATTATATAATGTATGTACCTTAACAAAACAAACCCAAAAGGCCAAAGCGCCAAAGCAATATGTAACATTTCTCAAAACATAAATAAGTTCTGATTTTCCATGGTAATGAGAGTTTGCTTCACAGTGAACAAAACATAGGTGTATTACCGATGTTGTGAAGGCATTCTATCTGATCCATGCCTTAAACGAAAGTTGTTGGATCTGGTACTTGGGTCTGACCGGTTTGCGGATTGGTGGTACGGTCTCCAGCCTGAATCTCTATCACCTTGGCTCAACGATAATGAAGGTAAGTGATCTCTTTCCCAAGCATGAAAGCGACTCGGTAGATGGTTTTCTTCTTGGAAATTACGTCCTGAAGAACTTGACGGGATAAGGAAGAAACCACCACTTTGGTCTGGTGATGTGGCCACTGGTGCTAGTTGAGTTGAACCACTGTGACTGCTGGCTCGTCGGGCAACAGAAGAAACGGGGGCCCGCATTGTGGTTGAGTTAGGATGTTGCTGCGGTTGATAGTATGCCTGAAGTGCTTGGACTCTATCACGGGCACGAGCATTGCTGCCAGGATAAGGAGGGATCATTGATGAGCCCATTGAGCTACCCGCTCTGGCGGCAGAACTGCAGAAATTAAATGTCTGTTGTAACTCAAACAATAAAGCATTGACCAACGAGCAAATTTCTCCTAGCCTCTATTAGTTCGCATATAACCAAAACTAATTGCATACTTAACACCATAAGATCGAACATTGAGACATGATAAATTACGGTTTGGTTCACATCAAATTACATGCAAACAATTCACTCACTTGTGAAAAAATTATTTATAAAGATGTACCTGTGGCCAACAAGAAAGGGATGCATAAAAGATCCTGATCTTGGTACATCTGAACCACCCCTGACTGGCCTTTGACTAGCGGGTGATACCGAGGGCTGATCAGCACCAACTAGACGACTGCTTGCAGTAGAGAAAGGAGGGGTATGATGCTCCCAACTGTGATAATGAAGATCAACGGCAGGAAATGTGTAGGAAGCTGGCATTTCACTAGGCACAGATGAGCCATTCCAATGATTGAAGTTAGGTGCTTCTGATACAGCTCCGCCTGAATTGGAGGAGGATGGATGTATTGGTCCAAAGTAAGCAACATACGGGCAGGGATGACTAGCAGATGATACGGCCGTATGTTCAGCAAATGCAGCGTGTTGTCCAATTATATCAGGATCTGCATCTCACAATTTCAATAAATTAATATATCTGGTGCAGTGCAAGCGTTGACTTAAAAAGAGCGGAGAGGCTTATTAAAAGGAAGAGGGATATCTTACATGCAATCGATGAAAATTCGCCTTCCCTGGAAAAATCGGAAACATAAATATAAGTTAAATAAACATCTTGATATTTCCTAAAAACACCTAAAATTTAAGAAATATTAAAGGGTTATATCATTATATACATTAACAAAAATGTTGAGCAAACTTGGTCAATTTGACCAGAGAATTCAACAGTACAAAACATATAGCACTATGTTGTTCCTCCTTTAGCAAAGGAGAGGCAAGCCAACCAAAAGGGTATAACCCATTATAACATACTACCGCTGTCCTTAAATATAGGAACCCATTAACTAAATCACAGGAAATAAGAAAATTTGTGGTAGTGTTAAATTTGTTGATAATTGAGTATTGCAATTACAAATTTATCCTGAGAGAGAGAGAGAGAGAGAGAGAGAGAGTAGTTTATTATCTCCTCATAGCATTAATTGTTGATTGCAGAAAAAGATGTAAAATAATTAGGGGAATGTTAGTAAAAATATGTACTTCAAAATAATCAATGCCTTTCAAAATTCAAAGGGGTCTCAGAAAAAGGGACAAAATAATTTGTCAAGAGGGTCCTATATTTCGGAGCGAATGTAGTAACTAATTAAAGCACATTAGTATATAAATTCTTAGATAAAAATCTATAGCTCAACAAATCAAAAGTATGATTAAACAACTTATGAGATTAAAATTCAATAACAAATATGCAACAGCCATTCATACAAGCTTCAACTACAACGACAGGAAATAGTAAACTGGAATATAGCCAAGAATGTAATACAAGCCTAGCTTAAAAGAATAAAATATGTACTTCTGCTGGGCCTTCTGTTGCAGCTGGTAAATTGTTAGGTAAGAAGCAAGCTAATCAGGTTGAGTTAGAAAGTTTGTTAGGTGTTAGAGAGATAGTTAGGCCCAATATGGCATGCAGCCTATAAATAAAGAGAAATTATTACAGGGGGGCATCTAGTAAATTGAGTGATTTAGGGCCTTTTGGCATTGGTAGCTGGGCAGACCCTCGGAGAGCTGCCATTGTTTTGCAATCAAAGGGGATTCTTCCCAATTTTTCTGTAACCATACCAGTTGGGCCTATAATACTCCTAGTCTAGAAATAAATTAGCCAATTATATTACAAGAGAAGAACAGGACAGGAGGTAGCAATCAAAAGAAGAGGGGTGCTTCAAAGTGCACTATTATAGATATTAGTGTGGCTGCAAAGCAACCAACAAAGGTCATCTAAAGTGGGCTGGTTTTTAAGTTCACCCTTACTTGCTTACTCACTTTAGCAAAGATTTCTCAAAGCACAACATTTCAGTCTGTGTGTTGTGGAGGGGGAGGCCAACATGTCACAATGGTTTCCAAATAAGTTGAATCTAAAAGTTGAGTTCAACTCAAGTAATTTCACTAAAAATTTGGCAGTTCCTACCAAAAATGGACAGGTCTATTGTGCTTATAACAATTCCCAAGCAAATACTCCCACACTCAGAAGTCATATTCTGGATTAAACAGTTGGAATTTTTTTTTTTGAATAAATTCTTAGTTGAGCAACTAAGAAACCAACTTTTCAATTTACTGATGCTACTGGCTACAAAATCTTAATAACAGTCAAGATTTCCATGGTATTTCAAACATTTCTCTTATTTACCAAAAAAAAAAATTATTTTAGGACACTGGTCTGGTATTTCCGACATGTATCATACGAGCGTCGGACACCGCAGCACACCTTATGCTAGAAGTGTGAATGCTTCATAGGTTAAAATGACAGACAGCACCAATGCCACCAAAGAACATCCAAAGAACAAAATCATATCATATGTATGACAAATGAAAGTTAATTATGCTTACTCGAAAGATGATGGAAGTCGTGCCATGTTGCCAAATGGGCACCAATGAACTCCAAAGGACTGCAGAAACCATTTAAGGGGAAAATGTAGTCAAAACAGCCAGACAAAAAATTGCCTCTCAATATAATAAAAGGGAACAAGAAATAATTCCAAATGAAAGAGGTAATTGCAACCTTGAAGTTCTAACCACTTATACATAGAAAAATGGATTTCATCTTTGGATCATTTATGTATTATAAATGGCAAATCGCCAATGAAGAGAAATAAAGTATTAGCAAATAATAATTGTACATTGGTAAACTTTTTTTGGTTACAATACATCGGTAGACTTTGACATGCAATCAGATTAACAAAAAGATCTACAAATGAAGGCATATGGTAGATGGAGCTGAAACTCATATCAGGTCTAATAAGATGGCAAAATAATTTTGAGTAGCTACATAAATTTTCTATTGCTCTTGGCTATAACTTTCGCATAACTTCATGTAGTAAGTAGCCATACTAATGGAAAAAGGAACGGCATTGATCACTCACTAAAAATTCAGTTCAATCTTAACCATCAGTGTGTTATTATATGGTCAAGCTTTAATCTTCTTAAAATAGGCCTTTATGCCGAGTTCTTCGGCAAGTATAAAATAAAATTCCAACAAAACCTAAGTTGAACAGGACGTTACCATTTCAGAGTAGCTAAGATCATATAGGTCCTCATCATGCGTCCAGTCATCCATGCTGAATTCTGGATATGACCGAGAACCATTAGCATAAAGCCATTGACCTTTTTCAATCTTCCGACAATTAGGACATTGCATTGCTCCTTTTATATTGAATGCTGAACCAATGCAGTCTACATGACATAAAGAAAGCATAGTAAGCGCAAAAATATAATAACAAATAGGAGCTCATTGGAGCTATCAGCTTGATTGAAATAGATTCCAGTAAAAACATGAAAGCAAGCAGTACTGTCTTAAAACAAGCACAACCATAACTATTATTGCAGATAGCAACTGACCACAAAAACGATATAGCAGGATGACACATAACAGAAAGCCGCTAATCCAATTTTGCTATACAAATTCAGTAATTAATAATATATATATAACATATGTATAAATGCTCAAGAATTACTCAAATTCTGAGATCGTAATGTTTTTCTATGTTTATTTCACTAGACATGGCCCATTATTCACCAAAAAGAAATAGTTAGCCCAGCGTTGGGCTTATTAAAAGCCCATAACGCGAAACCCAAACCCTAAAGCTGAAATATCTTCTTCGCAATAAAATGTATGCAGCCTCTTCTCTCTTACTTCCGTAAACAACCGCCACCACCACTGGGAACCTGCATACTTCTTCTCTTTCGTTTCGTCTCTTCTTTTCTTTCTTTTTCTTGCCTTTTCGTTTCTTCTCTACGTGTGAAGGTGCTGGCCGAAAACACCTTTTGGCAACAAAATCGCCAAAGAATAATGGGTCGGATGAGTCATGCAGTAACAGAATGGGGTTTTCAGATGATTTCATCATCTAAGCCCTTTTGTGTGCATAACGCCGCGACATCAGCTTCTAACTGAAAATATGACAAGACCAAGTCCAAATAGAGGCCACCAGCCGCTCGGCTCCGTGACGGCTTAATAGCGCTACTATCGCACGCTATTCATAACACTGCAGTCTGCACAACATTAAGTATTTTCCCTTTACAGGTGATTTAGGTAAAGATTGTGTGAGATCATATTTTAATGACAACCCTCAATGTTCCAAAATCCAAAAGTAATTGCCAATTTCATTGAATTTCTACAACTCCAGAGATTCCTAGTCACGACCGTCACGACCTCACTTTCTACCGGCTCTGGTGACCAGCTGCTTCGGTCATTCCTTTTTATCCCTCCTCACTGATTAGTTATGTTCAAGACACATGTTTTTTATCGTTAAATAAATTGTATACAAATTCTGAATAGCGTCAGCTGTTTGGTATCCCATTATAGCATGTTTATTGTCGTTTTCTCTGCTTTGCTTTCCGGGACTGATATTAACTATATTTGAAAATAATGATATATTCAACATAATTCAGCATAGCAACAATATATGGAAATAATTGTACATAAAAAACTAAGTTGGCAATGATAATATAACAATCAACTCCATAAATCAAACTTGTGCATAAGTTTCATGTTCAGTATAATTCTCAAAGTGTGTCCTCACATAGCCCATGAAAACTGTCTTCCTAATCCTAAGTTTAAAACTACACATCGAAACCCCAAATTATACATCCACAGTCGATACAAACCACGAACCACGACTCTTCAAGGAAACAAAATATGTCAATCAGAAATTCTACCAATTTTACAACAAGTTGGTCAAAATGTCTCGATTAGAGTATGATCAATACAACAAACCCACATAGTTTCCAACCATGGCTTACACAAAGATGAATTCCAATCTACTCTAAATCATGAAAACTGATCTAGATGACCACAATTCCATCATTAAAAGCTAACTTTGTCGAATATGACATCGGGAACATCAAACAACGCGTGTAACCGATCAAAATTGAAAACATGTTTCAAATTCAATACTTTCCAAAAGGAACACGTATATATATCCAAATCCAATCATCAATATTTTGTCATCACAATAATTGCGCAATAGCTAAAAAAAATTCAAATGACAACAATCATAAAACAAACAGGATCATCTATAACTAACAAAAATTCTTCTGATTTTATAACCCCCAACACCAACAAACATATAATTCAGAATCAAATTCATACAATAGTAACGGTAAAAACCAAAAACTAAAAAACAGATCTCAATTATTCAAGTTCAAACTTCAAAACAATTAACATTAAATTTGCATGCATTGAAAAAAAAAAGTTACCAAGATGAAATTGATGACCACAAAGAAGCTTAGCGAAGGATCTATCACCATTATCGGTAACAACCTCAAGACAAATTGAACAAGACACTGACCCTAAAGACTTGCTTCCTTCATCAACAACCTTATTATGATTATGATTATTATCGTCTTCTTCTTCGTTACCAAGACCCATTACAAAAACCCTAAAATTGAAAAGAGAAAAAATATATAAAACGGAAAAATCAAAGAAACAACGTTGTTATGTGAATTGTGTTTGTGTTCGGATTAGGACATGGATTAGAAAGATGTGAGATCTAAGGTCTTCGTTTGGTTTGGTTTGGTTTATGTTTGGAAGAAGAAAGAAGAGAGAGGACCAACTATGACATTGTGTTTTGTCTTGTTTCTTACAAATATGATTTTTAATATGTGTTGGATTGTTGTCAAAGTTTCTATTGTCCAAACAACTTTACCGACGGTTAGGATTTATTTAAGGTGTCTTTAATGCTTTGACCTTGTATTTCTTTTTTCTTTCTTAATATAAATCTTTATTTCATTAAATCTTAGTTGGAGTAAAATACACTCCTATATTATACCTCAAAAAAAAAAATACACTCCTCTATGTAAATATTACTATACACGTTTGTACGGTGAGTTTAATTCAGTTGATATGTACATTACATCATATGTATAGGGGTCGGGGACTCGTACACTCTCATTTTCAAAATGTGAATTTTTAGCCACTAGCTTACTTAACAATCAATGATAAAATATGACCAAGTTGGATAAAAATATAATATGATATGGATGAGATCTCATCTTCTCAAATGTTTATGATCTTATCTTCTCATATACTTGATGCGTAAAAAGTTTGGAAGAGATTGTAAGAAAGCTCTACAACACGAAATAATTGTGTAAACTCGGAGAATTGAGTATGTCGGATATGACGTTCATAACAACTTGCGTACAAAGTTCTAGAAACACGTTTGTAATGCTCAACTCATGAGGCCAAATTATAACTTCTTTAACCCATGTTTAAGCTTCTTGTGGTGGAGGCAACTTGTAGTACCATGATGTTTTAGCACAAATAAATTCACCTTAATATCCTCTCAAACATATACCTACTCCAAAGCGTCATTTATACATGAAAATAATTGCGTCCATGTTATATTTATGGTATTCAAGTGCTAGCTTCGCCTGCTTCTTTACTTTTGTTCTATAATGACGCGCGCACACACATACACACATTAGACAAACTAAATAAAGGTATTTATATTTATTTTTTTAAAACTCGATATCTCGCTTTCAAGGACCAACTAATCTAAGTGATCAATCTTATCGTCTACTAGTGAATGGTCCAATCTGACTTGCCCAACGCATAAATATAAAAATATGTTATATATTTTATGTAAATAACAAAACTACCATCGGCGGAAAATTATATTTAACTAGACGTTTGATCCATGCTATCACAAAGGTCTGTTAAAGTTGAGATTTTAAATACTTTTTAACTGTCGTAGATATAACCAACATGTTTAAGTGAATGCCCTTAACTTTTATTGATAATCATTCCAAATGAAATGGCCAATGAAAATTATCGTGTTAAAATTTAAAAGGGATTCTTTTATCGTAAAGAGTCAATGATAACATTGGAATATAAACATTTTGAACAGTATTGCTTCCTTGTATCACATTTGCTTCAATGACATTGTGTTTTAAAATAAAAGACCTTATTAAACCTTCTTAGTGTGCATTCTTAAATGATGTAGAAAAAATAATGCAATTGATATTAACATCATTTACACACATTCAAATGTTTCAGATTGATATATAAGATTAACATTAGGATTTGCAAGACAAAGAAAATAATAAAACTAAAAATAAAAATTAAATCATATCATATTTTTATTATTGTTTCAGCAGGAAAAAAATTCTACTTCAGAGTCTCTTTCATCATCACTAACACATAACCCTTCCAAGCACCAAAGCTAATTTCTTACATCTTCACTAGCACATAGCCCATCCAAGCAACGGATTTGATATGAATGGTTAACATCCCCAACAATGTCGCCTCTGTCACATGTTGCTAGATTTCTTTTGCATTTACTTTGAAATTGACCTTAAGCACCAACAAATAAATTGTTGCAACTCCTCCTTCGTGCCTACAACTTATGAGTCGGGCAAAGATGCTAATTGTAATGACATTTTCTTCATTGAAGACCATATTCTCCACACAACTTTTATTTTGATCTGAATACAACATCTCTTTCTACTAAAACTATGAAGATATCATAGTCAGCCACATATTGACCTATTAATTGCTGCATTTATTTGTGGATACATCATTTGCAATTTATCTGTATCTTTTAAAAACATACATATGTTGTGTTCACTATCTTTACATATAATTAGTCAAGTGTTTCCATAACAAACTTATGTAGTTAACAAATCTCAAAGACAACAAAGTGTAAGAAGACATAAACCTAAACAAAATAGTCTTTTTTGTTACTATTCTATACAATTTGTTTACCATTTATCTCTTAATCCATAACATTCTCCCTTTCACTTATATATATGATTATGTATGCATATCTGGCCAGTCCACTTTATAAGACCTCAAACCCCCAAATAAAACTCATTTTTAAGCAAACTAGAAACATCAAATATTTTTGTAAAAATGAGTAATATATCAAAATTATGTTCTCAATTGTGCATTACATAAAAGTCTCGTACTTGATGTATGTAACGAGTAAAAACAAATACGAAGGTCAATGGGAAACAAACTTCATTATGAGAATTATATTGGAATATCTCATGGACTTTTAGGTACACTTTATTTCTCAATACTTAACCAAAAGAAACATGATAAAAATATAAAAACAAAACAACAATGATGTGATACAAGATATAACCAAATTATAGAGGAAAAAAGTGATGGATGAAGATTAATTCACGATTCAAGATATTGTTAATTAAATCATACCTCTAAAACTTGAGAGTTTATTCTTTCACAACTTGTTTAACATTTGAAAGTCTTTACATTAGAGCACTGAACACACATGCCACATATTACCCTATATATTTTACAATCCTTACAAAACTCTCAATATATTTCTCACACATTAAAAATAAAATCTAGAGACAAACTCAAATTTCCGAACTGAATCATCTTTTACCCCTAAAAAAAGTAACAAACTCACACAACATATGTAATGCTTAGATTGTTTGGGGGTTTGAACCGACTCTCTATATAATTTTGAATACAAACAAATAATCTATTAGAGGTTTTTGTTCAAATTTGACGTTTGACATATAGATATGCGACAAGGATGATCAACATAATAATATAATCAATGGCAGTCCAAAGTATACATGATTTAAAAAAATAACAATTCAGTTACATGTTGTGTTCAAAACTTATCATAGTAGTCCCTTCATAACTATAACTTTATCTAATATTGTGTTTGAGTTATTAATAGCTCCAGAAGAGTGGAGAACACCAAAATATGTCAATATTCAATATAAATAGTTAATCACAAATATCAAAATGTGAAAACTCAAACACATATTGCATAAGCATATATTTTGATGTTATGCCAACAAAGTATAATACATTATTCAACAAAAATAACATGATACTCTAATCTTGTTCTACAAAAATGCATTCATTTGAATATGTGTGTCTTGTTGGCTTGGTTTGTGCTTGTAACAAGGAATAAGGATAGAGGATCAACAATGACAATGTATTTTGTCCTCTTATGTATCAATATCATTTTTCTATTCGTTTGATTGTAGTCAAAGTTTCTATTGTCCAAACAACTTAGCTGACAGCTAGGAGTTGTCTAAGGTCTTTTTAATGCTTTGACCTTGTACTTATTTTTTCTTTCTTAATATAAATCTTTATTTGATTATGTTTTATTTTGAGTAAAATACACTCCTCTATGTAAATAGTATACACGTTTTAACACAAGGATGAAAATATGCACTTTTTCATCAAGCTAGGATGCATTGTCAAAAAAAAAAAAAATACTTAACACTTGTCTCGTAGTAACAATTGGATATAGATAAAATAAAGGGGTACGTAACTTGCTTGGTTGAGCTAATGTATTAAGGTAGTTAAGAGTTAAAGGTACAAAGTTTAAATTCTAGCAAGCAAGGAAATATTAACATAACAATTGACATACTAATATTTGTCATTCAACAAAAAGATCAAATATGATAAAGTTGGATAAAAATATAATATTATATGGATAAGATATCGTATGATGTTTTTACGATCTTATCTTCTCATATGTTTGATTCACAAAAAGTTTGAAAAAAATTGCAATAAAGATTTACAATACGAAATAACAACCTAATTTTAAATAGTTGAGTGTACCAGATATTACTTTCGCAACAACTTACTTGTGATCAAATTCAATAGACACATTAGTAATGTTCAGTTCATCATTCTAAATTATAAATTCTTTAACCTCATGCCTAAGCTTCTCGTGGTGGAGGCAACCCATAGTACGATGACACTTTTACACAAATTAATTCACCTTGATACTCACTCAAGCATATACCTACTTCAAAGCCTCCTTGATCTATAAAAATAGTTGCGTCCACATTGCGTTTAATGCTTTTCGGTGTTGGTTCCGTCCACCTCTCTACTTGTTCTATAACATCACACACACACACATGTTCTTTTACGTGGATTATATGGCTTTCTTTTGAAATTCTCAATTTAATTGTAATGTTTATACTTGACACACCCTTATTTTTGATATAATTTTCAATCTGCTTGTAATGTTTATATTTGCTCCTCTCTCTCTATTGTAATTTTTTTTTTGTTTCATGTGCTTGAACGAGACATCTTAATTTGATACTCCAATAATTTCTTGAACTTTCAATGTAATGGAAACGAGTCATAGTAACTAGGCCAGTACTCTAAATCTAACTATCTACTATTTATAAGAATTTGGGAAAATTTTACGGATGCAAAATAAGTTAATAAGTGTATTAATAATATATTGGAATTTTGGTAAATTTGACACTTATCAGTTAGGCATTTTCAACGTATCTTGGGCACGAAGTACTTTTTTTTAAAGAATATAATGTTTTTATTTTTAGATGTCGAATATTAGTTTTTAACTTGTTAGTGAAGGAAGTCAAATCCATGTCATCCTTACCGCTTATATATATATATATATTCTTTGAAAAGATATTTAAATAGTTTGCATTGAAATAATATTTTATATTAAAATCTACTAAAATATTGAAGAAAAAATCCAAAAAAATATTACGTTTGCGTCTTTTCATATCTAGAATGATGACATTGTGAAACCATAATAAGAAATGATAATGAAGAAAATTGACGAGACAAATCTTGAAGACAGTTCATTAATGTTGTAAAGTTGAAAAAATAGAAGGAGCAAGCTCACTCTTGGTTATAACATTGGATCAACATTGTTTTTACGTAAATTTCACCAAATCACTGATCTACTAGTTTTTGACAGGTTTAGCGGTTTTTAATTAAGCCCAAATGCAAAGCATTTATTGTGGTAATTTGAATTAGATTGTGATTCTTGATGGAAGAAGCAATGGTTGTAGGTGGTTCTTATGGAATGTTCCTTCTAAGGAGAATGAAACATGATAAAACACTTTATGATTATCTATATCAATATATAAAGGGAATACACTGTTTTATTGGGTTGAACTTTTATTGGTCAATTTTACCTATTAAAATAACATATTGATTTAATCTATACCAATATATATAGGGAATACACTATTTTTTTTGGGTTGGGCTTTTATTGGTCTATCCTCTACTTACTATTAAAATAACATATTGATTTAATAAAACATGTAAAAGGCTCTCTTAAAA
>Ga0228711_1000395_pt1 | contig 51464 bp, 26 predicted proteins | sample MedpolnodulmetaG_2_FD_177996 | JGI IMG/M metagenome (GOLD analysis project Ga0228711, IMG submission 177996) | Root nodule microbial communities from Medicago polymorpha collected in Santa Monica, California, United States - brown nodules | ecosystem: Host-associated > Plants > Roots > Nodule... | reverse complement strand
CAAAAACGTTCAAAAAAAAAAACTCACAAACAACTTGACAAACCAAATAGAGAACCTCAACACAAACAAAACAAATACATAAACGTTGGTTTTTGAACTCACAAATTTCAATCACATAAACGTTCAAAAAAAACTCACAAATCTGAGCGAATCCGATCAAAACACACAAATCCAGGACCAAATCAAACCCAGAACACAGCTTGAAGGAAAAAACAACCCCGACCTTGAAACAAGGTGACCGCCACTCGAAGTGGAAAACGAGATTAGAGCCACTCCTTCTTCCAATAAAAAGATGAGAGTGATAGATCTAATAAAAAAAAGGAGAACTTCCCCTTGAACTTCTCTGATGAAATTGATCCCCACAACTATCAATTGGAAGAAGGAGAACTTACTTATTATGACATTAGGCTCTTGTTGTGTTGATTTGAGGAACATAAAATTTAAGGAGATTCAATAGTCTGGTTTTTGGGTTAGATGAATGAAATTGGATTATGAAGGAGTATGAAAGGGAAAGACAGATGACCCTTGCAATGTTTACCCTCTGTGCAATTTAGTCCATTGCCAACATGGACGGCCAGGAAAGCAGCTGAAGTGCCAAGTTAACGGACACATCATCACAATTAACAGCAACTTAACGTTTTGGACGAAATTGACTAACGGAACAATCATTGGGGGAGTTTTTGGTTCCTTTAAATGATCCAGGGACATGACTGATAGTGACGTGCACTTTCAGGGACCCAAATGAGGGTTTACTCTTTATTTAAAATGACTTTAAATTAAATATTAAACTAATAAAAATATACTAGAAACTTAATTAAAAAGACTCTAAAGATGTGATATGACGGACTGTCATCAAAACTTACCATTACACAATTATGCTAATCAGAGCACATTAGTTAACGAAGAGCAGAAGCAACGTAGAACTATTCAAGAAGCTCAAATCAAGAAGACAGAGGATCTGGAGATGAGAGTGAAACACCAACATGAAGAGAATTTGGTTGAGAAAGCAGAGATTAAGTCTGAGATTGCTGCTCTTTTTGAAATAATGAAGAAACAACAACCCTAGAATGCACACCTGTGTTTATTTTTTGTTGTTGCTTATCTTATGCCTTTGATAATTTTATGCTTGTGATATACCTTTGTTTTCTTTGATACACTATGATTATGCTATGCTATGTCTTTCATATATAATTTTGCATCTGATAGTGTTTTTTAAGATACTACTAAAAATATTCATGTTTTATCCAATTCTTTTACTCTTATCTTTAAATATTAGTCTTTTTCTTGACGACAAAAGGGAGAATAAGATATATAGTACATTTAGGTTCTGAGTCCACTAAATTAAGATTAAAATTAATTTAGAAGAACCTTCTTATCATCTCTTAGTCTTTGAATTTCATGTGAATTATTTCTGAGTGACGTTCTTATGCTTAAAATGAATTTAATTAACTTGAATAGAACTCAGGTGGAGCTTACAAACCTCACCTTAAGGGCTATTGGACTTAGGGGGATCTTACAAACCTCAGACCCTAAAGTCAACTTGTTAATTAGATTAACAACAATTGACTATTAATACTAGTGTTTGTCATCATCAAAAATCATAATATTATAAGAATCCCTCTCAAAAAATTTAAGTTTTTTTAACAAAAATTGAATTTAATATGAATTTTTATATTTTTTAGGGTAAAAAATTCATATTTAATTTGTGTTTTGTTAGAAAATTATATATATTTTTTTACAATATATTACACATTTCAGCACAATTTTACTAAAAAAATACATAAACTAACTTAAAAATAAAGAGTAAAAGTAGTGATTGAAAAATGTATAGGGAGTAAAAATGAGCAAATAGTCATATTGGTTCCTGACTGTGCAACTCGCTGGCACAAAGGTCCCTGACTTATGATTAAATACAAATAAGTCTCTGTGTCTGCACTTCCGTTGTCACTTTAGTCTTTGACGTTAAAAAAATATGTTAAGTGATGATATGACGCATGTGTTATGCTGACAAGGTGTATGAGGTGTCACAAGGACCAAAGTGAAAATAGAAAATGGTCATTTTGGTCCCTGAACCAAAAATCAATATCCCAAATTAAATATCAAGAACCTAACAGTAAGTTGGTGTTTAATGGAATATTGATTTTGAACAAAAGAGAGAATTAGATGACATTTAGGGATTTGAGATTTAAGGATTTGATATTTAATTTGGGGATATTGACTTTTTGGTTCAGGGACCAAAGTGATCATTTTCTACTTTCATTTTGGTCCCTGTGACACCTCATACTCATTGTCAGCATAACACGTGCGTCACATCAACACTTAACATGTTTTTTTAACGCCATGAACTAAAGTGATAACAGAAGTGCAGAGAAACTTATTTGTATTTAATCCTAAGTCATGAACCTTTGTGACAGCGAGGTAGCAGAGTCAGATACTTATCTGTACTTAATCCTAAGTCAGGGAGTTTTGTGACAGCGAAGTACACAGTTAAAGATCAAAATAACTATTTGCTCGAGTAAAAATTGAAGAAATTTTTTAAAGAAATTAAAATGAATAACGGAAAAAAAAACATATTTAACTCTTAATTTATTGATTTAAAGAACGAATCCAGTAATACACTTCAATATATTGTATTGTAAGCTGTAAGCACCTATCCAAATCCAACACAGACGCACATGTGACATATCTCTATAAAAACACCATTACTTTCATCCCTTCACAGGCTCACAGCATGGGTCACTTTTCCATCACCATTACTTTCATCTCTTTCATTATTCTCTTCCTAACTCGCTACAGCCAACTCGTTCATGCCGATTCACCAACTCATGTACCTCCATACTCCTGTGACACCACCAACCCACTTACAAAATCCTTACCCTTCTGCAATCTCAACCTTACCATCACTCAAAGAGCCAAAGACATTGTGTCACGGCTCACATTGGATGAGAAAATCTCTCAACTCGTTAACACAGCTCCTGCCATTCCTCGACTCGGTATACCGAGTTACCAATGGTGGGATGAAGCTTTGCACGGTGTTGCTAATGCTGGTAAAGGGATAAGATTGAATGGCAGTGTTGCAGGTGCTACTAGTTTCCCTCAAGTTATTCTTACTGCTGCTTCTTTTGATCCCAAACTTTGGTACCAAATCAGTAAGGTCAGTAACTCTTTTAATCTTTGTTTAAAATTCATTGTTAGTATGAAGCACGGATACGGACACTGATACGCCGACACAGCTAATAATTTGAAAAAATCACATAATCTGAGGAGTGTCCGTGCTTCATATAGTACTTCTTATGTTCTTATCATAATAAGAAATTTTTGTATTTTTATCTAATTTAAAGATTTAAGTTTTTGGTGGATTATTTTAAGATATATTAATTACTTGATTTCAGTTTTTATAATAAGAAAACATATTATATTAGTGAATTTTTATCATCACTTCAGATGAATTGGTCTGGTCTCTGGTGGTGTAGGCTTGGGACCTTCGAGTATATTCTTACAATGGTCTCAGGTTTGAATAGTCTATACTATACAAAATTTTGCTCTAACTTTGAATAGACCCCTTGCTAGTGAGGAAAATAATTGGGTGACTTTGAGATTTGGGTGATTTTAATAGTAAAGGGTGGAATTGATCCTCACAATATTTGGTCATTGAGCTGATGTTGGGTTTTCAAAAAAAATTATGCTTTTTTATCTTAATTAAATTGTATGTAGGTGATTGGAACTGAGGCTAGAGGAGTGTACAATGCTGGACAAGCTCAAGGGATGACGTTTTGGGCACCAAACATAAACATATTTAGGGACCCAAGATGGGGAAGAGGACAAGAAACTGCTGGTGAAGATCCTTTGGTAAATTCAAAATATGCTGTTTCCTATGTAAGAGGACTTCAAGGGGATTCCTTTGAAGGTGGGAAACTAATTGGAGGTCGTCTTAAAGCTTCTGCTTGTTGCAAACACTTTACTGCCTATGATTTGGATCATTGGAAGGGTTTGGATCGTTTTGATTTTGATGCCAAAGTAAGTTTTCTTTTCTCTATGGTATCGGACCAATTTTGCATCATGCACAAACTAATTTTCATTATTGAATCAATAAATCTGATCGTTAAATTGAAAGATGTATGATGTGATTTATTAATCAAATGTAGAAAAGATATTTGTGCACGATACAAAACCATTTTATTTGTGCTTATTAGACAAAGTCGTCGTTGGATTTGTCTTTTAGTTTTGTTTGCTGTGTTGTGCAGCAAAGCATGTTTTGTCTTTTTGTTATTTTTATTTTGAATTGCTTGTTTTATGTCAGTTGATGAATGCTTGGAACTTGAATCATTTCTTGCATAATAGAGCTCCAATTATCTTATTGCATCAATATAATTTAGTTATAGTAGGTATTATTGGCAAAAGAATAGTTAATTTAATATTGAAATTAAAAAATGATAAATAGGTAATACCAAACTTTTGAAAAAAAATGATACTTGAATAAAAACAGAGAAAGTGACCAAGTTCTTGTTTGTTTAGTTTGTTGAGCTGTGCGTATCATGGTTTGTGTTTTTGTTTTACATTTTGAATTGCCTTGTTTTATGCCGTTGATCAATGCTTGGAACTTGAACAATGTCTTACATAGGTCCGTTTCTTTTTAACTCTGGTTTTGGATCATGAGGTGGTTTTGGATACATTTGAATAACCAAATTACTAGTCGCTCTAGCACAAGATGTGCCAGAGAAGGACTATAGAATAAAAATATCAGTTACATTTGGTCTTAATATGATATTGTTACTATATATTGTTTTGCTAATGATTCTTATTCTTATATTCTTCAAGTTTTAAATTTTTCCATTTAAATAATCCAAATCCGTTCTAATAATGCAGGTTACTTTGCAAGATTTGGCCGATACATATCAACCCCCATTTCATAGTTGCATAGTACAAGGACGATCTAGTGGAATAATGTGTGCTTACAACCGTGTCAATGGAGTTCCAAACTGTGCAGATTACAATCTGTTAACCAAAACTGCTAGGCAAAAATGGAATTTCAATGGGTACATACATTAGTTTTTATGTTAAATATGTTCTTAATCCTTATACTTATTTCAATTTTTCTTTTAATTCTTTTATCTACTTTTTAGTTCTTACAAATTACACAATTGGAAACATAAAATATGTAGTTTTGTAATTTTTAGATATTTAAAAGTGAGTACAAAAATGTAAATTTTATAAGAACTAAACAATATATGTAACAATGTATCCTTTATGGAACAATATATCCTTTATGAAACAATGTTTTTCAAACTATTGAAGGTGTGAGCAATGGCCTACTTAGTTGGTGAAACTTAGTTTTCAATTCAAACTTTTCAGTTTTCTCTCCTCTTTTTGAAGCTACATTTTTATAATGTATCATTCACCAAAATGTGAAAGTGAACTTTTACTTTTTTTTTACTTGATTAATAAGAATGATTTTGGGTGTTCAAAATCAGGTATATTACGTCGGATTGTGAAGCAGTACGAATCATATATGATAATCAAGGTTATGCAAAAACACCAGAGGATGCTGTAGCTGATGTACTTCAAGCTGGTATACTTTCACTCTTCCTTTGTTTATTTCATAATCAGATAATAATATTTATAAATCAAGGTTGTTGAACTCTATTCTAAAGCAAACTTTTTTTCTTGAGTAAATTCTAATCAAACTAGTGAAGTCTATATAAACTTGATTTGTAAACTCAACTCATAGACTTACACAATATTTATGACATATTGAAAAAGTTTATACATCTATTAACAATATATAAGAAAATATACGATTTTTTTTGGTTGAATTTTTCATTATTCCAGTTATACATTTAAAAAATTTGTCTTTAAAAATGTTATATTGTTGGTGTTATTAAAAAAGATAAGAATTTTTATTATATTTGTTATATTAGTGTAACTATCATTATCTAACTCTATATCAATGGTCCCAATGGAAGGTACTTTCCTCACTTTGTATTTTGGTCAGTTTACAATTTTTGTTCATATTACTAGCAAAGTCACATGGTTTACCCACATTTTCATTAGAGTCCCCACATATATGCCCCATGCCAAGCAAATTAAATAGCATACTCCAAAAATCCACAGCTGGACTTAAGTTGTGTGTCAAAGACTCTACTTGTCATAATGTCTATCATTGGACCTGAGTACAACCTAAAAACTTTCTTTCAGTTAGAGATTTACTTCATGCACTTTACCTCATACATATTTTCTTTTTAGAGGTGTGCATATTCCCTCATACCAAGATCTAATCGACTAAATCACAGGAATTAAAAAAGTTGATGTTAATATAAATTTGTTGGCAGTTGTTATTGTTTTATATGTTTACCTTTTAAGATAGAGAATAAGTTTATATTTGAATCAACATATCTATTCCACATTGCAGAAAATGATGTAATATTTAGCGACGGGGAGATAATTTTTTACTTATCATCATTTTAGTTGTTTAAGTTCTGGCTTAGTTGAAGTTGTGACTTCCTTATCATTTTGTATTTTAGTTATGACTTTGCCAGTGGCCTCATTTGTGTCTTATAATGAGAAAAATTTGCAAGTGTCCAAGATAATTAAGATTGATCCATGCACTCTAAGTTTTATGGTTAAGTTATATGACTTAATTTTACACAATGTGGACATTTACTATCTCTAAACTTTATAATCACACTTTATTTGCCTTAGTTTTAGTTTAGGTCAAAGTTCTTTACCTCTAAGCTCTATAATCTTTGGTTATCTTTATTTTGCAACAGAACAGAACATGACTTTACTCTTTAGATTTAATGCATGTTTAGATTGATGATGAATAACTATCTTTATTTTGCAACAAAACAGAACATGAGTTTAGAAATAATGCATGTTTAGATTGTTGATGAACTTTAGAGAATCACTTAGTATCACTGTAATTTTGTCAAACTCAACTCCATACATACACAAGTACTATTATAATCAAGGCGATTTACATGTTTTGTAATCAAACTTTTCAGGGATGGATGTAGAGTGTGGTGATTACTTGACAAAGCATGCAAAGGCAGCAGTATTACAAAAAAAAGTACCTATATCTCAAATCGACCGTGCCCTACACAATCTATTCACCATTAGAATAAGACTAGGCTTATTTGATGGGAATCCAACCAAACTCCAATATGGCACAATTGGTCCAAATCAAGTATGCTCTAAAGAAAACCTAGACATTGCTCTAGAAGCTGCAAGAAGTGGCATTGTACTTTTAAAAAACACTGCCTCAATTCTCCCACTTCCAAGAGTAAATACGCTTGGAGTTATAGGCCCTAATGCCAATAAATCATCTAAAGTTGTTTTAGGAAACTACTTTGGCCGGCCTTGTAGATTAGTACCAATATTAAAAGGCTTTTACACTTATGCTAGCCAAACACATTACCGTTCTGGATGTCTTGATGGAACAAAGTGTGCTTCAGCTGAAATTGACCGAGCAGTTGAAGTTGCTAAAATAAGTGACTATGTTATTTTGGTTATGGGATTGGATCAAAGTCAAGAGAGGGAATCACGTGATAGAGATCATTTAGAGTTACCAGGTAAGCAACAGGAACTTATTAATAGTGTTGCTAAAGCTTCTAAGAAGCCTGTTATTTTGGTAATTTTGTGTGGTGGCCCTGTTGATATTACTTTTGCAAAGAATAATGACAAAATTGGAGGGATTATTTGGGCTGGTTATCCTGGTGAACTTGGTGGAACGGCTCTTGCTCAGGTTGTGTTTGGTGACTATAACCCAGGTTAGTTTTCTTGTCTTATTCATGAACAAATAAACATGCATAATGTGGTAAAAAAAAATGGATTTGGACTGTGTGCAGAGTTACTGCATGCAGTCAGGTTACATTTGGAGATTGCGCGGTTTATATTTCAATGATGATGTTGATTTTTGAAAATCTTATATATCAAGCTTAAAATTTAGAGTTTAAACCGCTCAATCTTGATTGAATGGTTCAGATGTTACTAACTGCATGCAGTCGCGTAGTTGTAGCTGCGCACGACCAAGATCCTTAAAACATGTATAAAGTATAAACTTTATAGCTTCGGAAAAGTCTCAATTATTAAATGAGAGAATATTTAGTTAAGCAAAAAGGGATTTTTTTTATATATTTTTTTATATTGGGAGACAAGGGTAAGAGTCTGAAAAATTTGCTTCGCTCCTCAGCATCCATCTAGTAAACACAACTAAATCTCAGTAGCTGGATGCGGAATGATCCTTGAACCAATGATAGAGATTTGGCTGAACTTACTAGATGGCATCAGTGAATCCAGATTCCAAGAAAACAGTCAAGGTCGCAACCACAATTGCAGCCGCAAGGTCTTTATGTTATTGGTATTTAAAAATAGTCTGCAACTGATTGTGACCGCAAACGAAGACTATTGTCTATACCATGATTGTAGCAATATCAAATATATTTAACAGATGTTTTCTACAATATCATTGATCATGATCTCAATGCAACTTAAAAGTGTCCACAATATAAACATTGATTATAGTGTTGTAAGCTTTTTCTTGTTGACCAAAATACATTATATACATGCCCCAAATAACTTTTTCAAGTATGTTTTCCTAAAACTACTATTACTCAACTAATGGGATGCTTTGTTATTTAATCACTGCAATGCAGGAGGGAGACTACCAATGACATGGTACCCAAAAGATTTTATCAAAATACCAATGACAGACATGAGAATGAGAGCTGATCCATCATCAGGCTATCCTGGTAGAACCTACCGTTTCTACACAGGTCCAAAGGTCTACGAATTTGGCTATGGCCTAAGCTACTCAAATTATTCCTACAACTTCATTTCCGTCAAAAATAACAACCTTCACATCAACCAATCAACCACTCATTCGATACTCGAAAACTCTGAAACAATCCGTTACAAACTTGTTTCAGAGTTAGGCGAAGAAACATGTCAAACCATGTCCATTTCTGTCACATTGGGAATTACAAATACTGGAAGCATGGCTGGGAAACATCCTGTGTTGCTGTTTGTGAAACCAAAGAGAGGTAGAAATGGAAATCCGGTGAAACAGTTGGTGGGTTTTGAGAGTGTGATGGTAGAAGGAGGTGGAAAGGGTGAAGTTGGATTTGAAGTTAGTGTTTGTGAGCATCTTAGTAGAGCAAATGAGAGTGGTGTTAAGGTAGTTGAAGAAGGTGGTTATTTGTTTGTTGTGGGAGAGGAAGAGTACTCAATAAGTATCACTGTTTGATGAATTCATGCATTGTAGTATTGAGTAATTTTCAATCAAGTAAAAAATAACTAATGGAAAGCTTTATGAGTCAATTGCAATGTGACTCTACTTATGTAATGGAAAGCTTGATTGGCCATGATGATATAATCATGATAATTAATTTTTGGTATATCCTATCCTCCATCTCATGTCTTCTAAGGTTATGTATATTTTTTAAAAAACCAATGAGTAAATTAGATTAATTATAAATTAAATTCTTTTACTAAAATACTCTTATTAATATTATGCATGTCACTCCATTTTCAAGTTAGCTAGTAGATGACATATTGACATTAATATAATTTGTTTTCATTGAAAAGAAAAGAAAACTTGTAAATGACGACCCAAACTACGTATAATCTAAGGCTTCCTAACATCTTGAAAAAATTGTCAAGAAGTCTCGAGACCACTAATGCAATAAGCTAATTAATTCATCTTGGCGTGAGATGTAGTCTCCTATATATCTGGGTTAAACAGCAAGCTTGCCATCTATAATAGTATGGAGTTACTCTACAAACCTTATCTGTTTCTCACATGCTCTATTTTTCTCTCAAAAATACAATGATTATATAATCTCAACAATATAAAATCAGTTGGAAGAGAAAGCACATGCTTGTGTTGGTCTCAGTGAAACATGTATTTCAAATTATATAATTCTAAACCCCTTACAATATTTCGACTTTCATAAACATGCATACGTGAAGTTATAAAAAATGATACTAAACAACACAAATTAGACATAGATTGCATGAAGTAACACAAATTATCCGTAGGTTACAAAATAAATATTCAAACATAAAAATGAAAAACATTAAATTATTCAAAAAAAATAAATTAAAAACATTAAATTTGATCAAAATACTACAACATAAAACTACTAGGTAGCCCTGAGAACCCTGCCACACCTACCACATCTACGACGATAAACCCGCCCTCGATGAACCTTTTGCAGAATTTCGTCCAAATTCTCTCATTCAGCGGTCCCTCTCTCCACCACACCACTGCCCATAACGGATAAGACATGGTCTCTGATACGACCCAACCTTCCGCTCAGCTCTAGGTACTCATGCTCTCCCTCTTGCTCAGCAGCAATACCAGGATATGAAGATCCTCGTCCAGAAGTATGAGGTGTGGATGTGAAATGTAACAACCTGTTTTTCGCTAGAATTATTTTAATTATTTATCATGTGTGTTTATATAGATAGAAACTATAATTCTAGGTTGAAAAAATAGATAAACCAAATTCAAGAGGATGAAGAATAATTAAGTGCATCAATTAAAGAAATCTAAACAAATTGATTGAAAATCTGAACTGAACTCATTAGTAGAATATATTGTTGAAATTATTGCAAGATGTAAAATCAAGAGAAATTGAATGAAAAGGTACAATCTTTTTTCCATCTGCGTCTCATAAGCTTGCATGAAGCACATAGTGAATTTCCATCCATTTTTTTCTTCAAAAGAAAATTATAAAACAAAAGAAACAAAGGAAGTTTATAGAAGACAAAACAAAGGAACATAGCATACAATGTTAGCAAAATGTTGCAGGTACCTCTTGCTTTTTTTTAGTGTTTCTTTTAATTTCTTTGATGATTAATGAGATTATAAAACCAACTAGCGGATCAATCATTTGCATAATCAAATAAGTTAAGATAAGTTGTTTATTTTGTTGTTCTGTATTGTACTCATGTTCTTATTCATGGTACACCTTTTAGGTTGAATAGTTTGTTAATAAAATACATGCGTTTTTTCAAAAAAATAAAAAACCAAGATTGTAGAGCTTAAAATATTAAACTTAACCGCTAAGTGTGTGTCTTTAATATTTTTTGAGATAAAGATAAAAAAAAAATATATAAATTTTTAAGTCAATAAAAATTCTTTCATGCCGATTCACCAACTCATGTACTTCCTTACTCTTGTGACACCACCAACCCACGTACAAAATTCTTTCCCTTCTGCAATCTCAACCTTACCATCACTCAAAGAGCCAAAGACATTGTGTCAAGTCTCACATTGGATGAGAAAATCTCTCAACTCGTTAACACAGCTCCTGCCATTCCTCGACTCGGTATACCGAGTTACCAATGGTGGAATGAAGCTTTGCACGGTGTTTCTTTCGTTGGTAAAGGGATAAGATTGAATGGTAGTATTACAGGTGTAACTAGTTTCCCTCAAATTATTCTTACTGCTGCTTCTTTTGATCCCAAACTTTGGTATCGAATCAGTAAGGTCAGTAACTCTTTTAATCCATGTTGGAAATTTGTGACAAAATGTTGTTGGTTGAAATAGTTTCATCCTATGAAGCATGGATACGAACACGGACACGGGACAAGACACGGACACTGATACGCCGACACAACCAATAATTTGAAAAAAAATCATGTAATTCAATGTAATTACAAGTGTCAGTGTCGTGTCGGTGTCGGACACGACACATGTCCGATATTGGGACACGCCTAATCCAAGGAATGTTCGTGCTTCATACTTTCATCCAAACAATTTAACCCATATTTGGATTTTTTTGAAGATTAAAATTATATTTTTCATTTAGTATTTAGTAAATACGTTTTAGTACTTACCCAATCTCGGGGTTTAAGACCTAGGAGTGTGGCCAATAATTCTAGTATTGAGTGGGTTCACACATAATTATCATTATGTGTTGTATGAATGAAGGTGATTGGAACTGAGGCTAGAGGAGTGTACAATGCTGGACAAGCCCAAGGGATGACGTTTTGGGCACCAAACATAAACATATTTAGGGATCCAAGATGGGGAAGAGGGCAAGAAACAGCTGGTGAAGATCCTTTGGGAAATTCAAAGTATGCTGTTTCCTATGTAAGAGGACTTCAAGGTGATTCCTTTGAAGGTGGAAAACTAATCGGAGGTCGTCTTAAAGCTTCTGCTTGTTGTAAACACTTTACTGCCTATGATTTGGAAAATTGGAAGGGTGTGGATCGTTATGTTTTTGATGCCAAAGTAAGTTTTCTTTTCTCTATGGTATAGTCCTTGGATGATTAATTCTATGGTGAACAAATAAGTTAAGTCTAGCATTTTTAAAATCGTGGTTGAGACCTAACAGAACCCCACAAAACCAGCTTGTGCATATTAGACAATGCCATCCTCGAATTTGTCTTTTAGTTTTGTTTGTTGTGAGGTGCATACTGCAAAACATGTTTTGTTTTATGTCGTTGATGAATCCTTGGAAATTGAATCATGACTTGCAAAAGAACAGTTAATTTAATTTTGAAATTCAAAAGTGATATGATACTGCTTCTATATACTGTTATGCTAATGATTCTTATTCTTATATTCCTCAACTTTTAAATTTTTTCCATTTTAATAATCCAAATCCATTCTAATAATGCAGGTTACTTTGCAAGATTTGGCGGATACGTATCAACCCTCATTTCATAGTTGCATACAACAAGGACGATCTAGTGGAATAATGTGTGCTTACAACCGTGTCAATGGAGTTCCAAATTGTGCAGATTACAATCTGTTAACCAATACGGCAAGGAAAAAATGGAATTTCAATGGGTATATATAATAGTTTGTGTTACATATGGTTTTGAGTTTTGACCCTTATTAAACATTATATTTAACAACATATCCTTTATAAAACAATATCTCCTTTATGAAACAGTTTTTTCACTCTATTAAAGGTGTGAGCAATGGCCTACTTAGTTGGTGAAACAGTTTTCAATTCAAACTTTTCAGTTTTCTCTCCTCTTTTTGAAGCTACATTTTTATGATGTATCATTCACCAAAATATGAAAGTCAAATTTTACTTCTTTGTTTTTTTGACTTGATCGGTACGAATGACTTTGGCTGTGAAATCAGGTATATTGTGTCGGATTGTGACGCAGTAAAAATCATATATGATAAGCAAGGTTATGCAAAAACACCAGAGGATGCTGGTAGCTGATGTACTTCAAGCTGGTATACTTGCACTCTTCCTTTGTTTATGTCATAATCAGAAGCAGATAAATATAACTATTATGTGTTTACGGATTCTTATCAAAATGTGTTTTAGAATTGATTTATAACTCTAAATGAAATCACAATGACAATGTGACATTTAATTATCGTTATCTTACTTTATCAATGGTCCCAATGGAAGGTCCTTTTTCTCACTTTTATTTCTGTCGGTTTACAATTTTTGCTTATATTAAGACACATGGTTTGGCCTACATTTTCATTAGACCACACATCAATAATGGTCATGGCCCAATGCCCATCATAGTCTCCATTGGAAAAAAGTTGGTGATAATATAGATTTGTATACAATTTGTATGTGTATTTTCATCATAGTTTTTAGTATAGGTTGCAGACAAAGATGTAATATAATTAGAGGTATGTTAGTAAATAAATAAATAATGAACATAATTAGATAGTATTTTGCTTGTCATCACTTAGTTGTTTTGGTTTTGGCTTTAGTTAAAGTTGCGACTTCCTTCTTCTGTATTTTGTTTGTAAGTGGGCTCATTTATGTCTTGTAGTGAAGAAGGTTTGCAACTGTCTAAGATAAATTAAGATAAATTAGATAGTATCTTGCACTCTAAGTTTTATGATTATATACTTGTCTTAATTTTACTCAATATGGACATTTACTAACTTAAGCTTTATAATCACACACTTTATTTGCATTAGTTTTAGTTTATGTCAAACCTCTTTATCTCTAAGGTCTATAATCACTTTAGTTATATTTATTTTGTAACAGAACATGACTCTAGAATTATAGCATGTTTGGATTGTTGAAGAATTTAGAAGAATCACATTGTACTACCGTTATTTTGGCACAAGCTATACTTTAGAACTTTTCATCGAAATCATAGTATCATTGTAATTTTGTCAAACTCGCCATAATTTCAAACATACACGAGTACTATTATAATTTTGATGAACCGTGGCGATTTACATATGTTGTGTGATCAAAAAATTTCAGGAATGGATTTAGAGTGTGGTGATTACATGACAAAGCATGCAAAGTCAGCAGTATTACAAAAAAAAATTCCTGTATCTCAAATCGACCGTGCCCTACACAATCTATTCACCATTAGAATAAGACTAGGCTTGTTTGATGGAAATCCAACCAAACTCCAATATGGCAGAATTGGTCCAAATCAAGTATGCTCTAAAGAAAACCTAGACCTTGCTCTTGAAGCTGCAAGAAGTGGCATTGTACTTTTAAAAAACACTGCCTCAATTCTCCCACTTTCAAGAGTAGATACCCTTGGAGTTATAGGCCCTAATGCCAATAAATCATCAATAGTTCTTTTAGGAAACTATTTTGGTGCTCCTTGTAAACAAGTATCGATATTAAAAGGCTTTTACACTTATGCTAGCCAGACACATTATCGTTCTGGATGTACTGATGGAGTAAAGTGTGCTTCAGCCGAAATTGACCGAGCAGTTGAAGTTGCTAAAATAAGTGATTATGTTATTTTGGTTATGGGATTGGACCAAAGTCAAGAGACGGAAACACATGATAGAGACCATTTAAAGTTGCCTGGTAAGCAACAGGAACTTATTAACAGTGTTGCTAAAGCTTCTAAGAAGCCTGTTATTTTGGTAATTTTGTGTGGTGGTCCTGTTGATATTACTTTTGCTAAGAATAATGACAAAATTGGAGGCATCATTTGGGCTGGTTATCCTGGTGAAACTGGTGGAAGGGCTCTGGCTCAGGTTGTGTTTTATGACTATAACCCAGGTTAGTTGTCTTCTATGTCATATCCATGAACAAATAAACACACATGTGATAAAATAAATGGATTTGGATTGTGTGCAGTGTTACTGCACGCAGTCAGGTAACATCTGGAGATTGGACGGTTCAGATTTCAACGACAATTTTTTTTTTAAAATCTAAAATATCAAGTTTGAAATGTAGACCGCTCAATCTTGATTGAATGGCTCAGATGTTGCTAACTGCACGCAGTCATGTAGTTGTTGCTGCACATGATCAAGATCCTTAAAACATGTATAAACTTCATAGATTCCAAAAAATCTTGATTATTAAATGAGAGAATATTTAGCTAAGCAAAATGGGAATTTTTTATTATTTATTTTATATTGTGAGACAAGGGAAAGAGTCTGAAAAATCAGCTTCGATCCTCTGCATCCATTTAGTAAATGCAACTAAATCTCAATTACAGGATGTGGAATGAACCTTGAACCAACGATAGAGATTTGGCTGAACTGACTAGATGGTAGCAGAGGATCAAGATTCCAAGAAAATAGTTAAGGTCGCAACCACAATTGCTGCCACAAAGTCTTTATGTTCATAGTATTTAAAAATAGTCTGCAACTGTGATTGTGACCGCAAACGAAAACTATTTTCTATACCACGAATGTAGCAATTTGATATATATTGAACAAATGTTTTCAATGTTACTTAAAAGTGTCCAAAATTGAAAACATGGATTATACTGTTGTATGATTTTTCTAGTATATTTTCCTAAAACTACTATTACTCAACTAATTTGATGTTTTGTTATTTAATTACTGCAATGCAGCGGGGAGACTACCAATGACATGGTACCCGAAAGATTTCATCAAAATACCAATGACAGACATGAGAATGAGAGCTGATCCATCATCAGGCTATCCTGGTAGAACCTACCGCTTCTACACAGGTCCAAAAGTCTACGAATTCGGCTATGGCCTAAGCTACTCAAATTATTCCTACAACTTCATTTCCGTCAAAAACAGCAACCTTCACATCAACCAATCAACCACTCATTCGATACTCGAAAACTCTGAAACAATCCGTTACAAACTTGTTTCAGAGTTAGGCAAAAAAGCATGTAAAACCATGTCCATTTTTGTAACATTGGGAATTACAAATAATGGAAGCATGGCTGGGAAACATCCTGTGTTGCTGTTTGTGAAACCAAAGAAAGGTAGAAATGGAAATCCAGTGAAACAGTTGATAGGGTTTGAGAGTGTGACGGTAGAAGGAGGTGGAAAAGGTGAAGTTGGATTTGAAGTAAGTGTTTGTGAGCATCTTAGTAGAGCAAATGAAAGTGGTGTTAAGGTGATTGAAGAAGGTGGTTATTTGTTTCTTGTGGGAGAGGAAGAGTACTCGATAAGTATCACTCTTTGATGAATTGATGAAATGTAGTATTGAGAAAATTTCAATCAAGTAATGAATAACTAATGGAAAGCTTGATTGGCTCTGATGATCATAGTCTACTATATAATTCTATTGTACATACACTACAGTATGCTTGCTGTATATCTTTTTTTTTTTAAACAACAAATATTATTCATGTCGAGATTATATAAGACGCACAAAAACTCTCGGCTAAGAAGCAAAACAAATATACCATGCTCCGTATATATGCGGAAGTATCCAAAAACCAACCACAAAACAGAAGACTCCAGAAAGAAAGCAAAACATAGCAGCAATAATAGCTGCAGTAGCGCGCCCCAAACAGCAATGGTGCTGGCCTGTACCGACAGGTAAGGTTGGCCATGGCAGATCCAGAAACAACCACAACAGCCACCAGCCAACCCCTAAAGCCCACATGACATAACCCAGCATCACTCCTTGCCGTATATAATAGTAATGGCATTTGAGAATTGAGATGTCTATAGTATTGAAGTAATTAATTTAGTTAGGATAGTTTTTTTTTAAGATAGGATAGTTAGTTTATGGTGCAACTAACTTTCTAACAAACTAATGTGTATCCATGCTTGTATAAATAACTTGATGAACAACCCTAAAGTTCCAAAAAAACATAAACTGAGAGATTTTCACACTTATTTGTTGAGTTGTAAAGAAAAGATGCCAACGAATCCGATTTCTATGACTTAGATTTGTCGAAGATCAAGAGCTGAATGAAAATTAATGTGTTTTTTGGCTCAAAGTTAATGTTTCACAGGTTTCAAACCTCGTACATAAAAAGGACCATTCCCAAAACATACCGAAAACAAGTTATCTCCCAACTTGTTCGGTTCGTAACTCCCAAACGTTATGTTTAGCGGCAAAAACGGAAATTTATGGAACTTGTTAGCAATGAAGGCGCGTATAAGAACAATTTCTTGCAAGAGTCAAGAGGTGTTAATATAGCAACACCTTATTGGGATCAATAAAAGCCCGAGGAGTTATGTATGGATAACATACTTTCGATGTGTCCCTCAAAAAAAACATACTTTCAATGTGATTTTTTAAGTGCAAGAAAAGTAATTAGTTAATACTTTTATGCATTTAAATTAAATTTGAGATTAGTCTTTTTTTTTTACATGTGATAAATTATTTTTATGTATATAGTATGACTAGATTGATAAATAGAATTATATTTTTAAAAATTAAAAACATCATGAAACTAGCAACGTAGTAGATCATGTGGAAGAAATCTACGCTTATTTATAAACGTTAGAGGTTTTCTTTTTCCACCCTACCAATTTCTCACGCGTCCTTTGAAATTCACAAATACCTTTGTTCAGATCATATAATCCTAACCAGTTTTGCATGATTTCAGATTATAGAGTGTTTGTTTCAGCTTTAAAAAAAAATATATTTTGAGTTAAAAGAATCTAGAGATTTTTTAAAAAAATCTAAAGCTATTTTTGTTTGTTTACTAACGTAAAAATCATTTTTTAAGATTTGAAACTCTTATACTTGAGTTCCTTGTATTTAGAAAAAAAAAATAGTTTTTGGGAAAAGCTACTTGAAATAGCTTTTTATTTTGAGGCTAAAAATGAATTTTTAAAAAATTTGAAACAAACACTACAAAAATAAAAGAAGTGATTTTTTAGTTGAAAAATATATATTTTTTTAAAAAAAAAGCCCAAACAAACGGGCTAATAGAGTATATTCTGAAACTTGTTAAAGCCCAAAAAACATTATAATTGATATGAAAGTCTATATTTACCATCGTATCTCCCCACAAAACTTGCACAATATTTTTGGACATAATATGAATGGTTAACGGTGATCATGATATCATAACTCATTCCCAAATGAAAATTAAGAATGAAAAGTGAAGAAGGGATTTAAAATGAAAAGTGTTCATGGTTCTATGGTGTGGTTTTCTAATGAACCAAACACATCAATTTATAGAAGTTTATGTGCGTCATGAACTACATAAATTGTTGGTGCAATGTGAACCACATAAATTTTTTGTATTTGATTGATTCGGATTATATAATTTGAATTGTATCAAACCATCCAAATTACAAGTATTTACACAATCTTGACAAATTTTGGACTATATACGCCAAACAATTATTAGAAAGTTTTGTGATTATATAATCTGAAACAATCTAGAATTTGAACAGTGCTTGATCAGCCAGCTTTCGCAAGGTCAACTGATTTTAGAGTGAAAATATGGTGTGCTTACATGTTTTATAGACCGATTTGACAAATAATACACTCTGTAGATATTTTGCTTATAAATATACACTCATTCTTCACAATTTCGCATTCTCCTCACATATCTCTCCTTTCTTTCTTTTAAATAAAAGGGTATATTTACATGACAAAAATATATTTAAAGCATAACAAAAAAGGAATGCATTAAGGGCAGATACTGTCGGTATTGCTTCGTTTGGGGCGCCCCCTTCGATCACAAAAATAAAAATAAAAAAAGGAATGCATTAGTGTTAAAAAACAAAATAATGCATTTGACGATTTAGTTGAACAAATTTACAATTATTGATTGTTCTAGAAAGATATAAATCCTGCTCTACAAAGTTCAAACTTTCAAATTTATATAATTTGACTTTGAAAATAAGGGCTATTGACTTAATTCCGAGTACAATTTAGATGAAAAAGAAGATTGTATATATGTATTTGATAGTTAGGAAAAAATCACGTACTAAACTCCGAGTGTGGATTCAAACCTACAATTTTTTACTTCTCAATGTTTAGTACGTGATTTTCTCTTCTAAACTCTTGAGAACAAAAAAGACAATAAACGAGGTGTTTGAATTTTGTTTTAACTTTTTTCTTTGATAAACAAAGTTTATAAAAAAATAATAAAAAATAAGAACCTTTTGAAGGTAAAATGAGTTCAAAAACTCTTTTTAAAACCAAGTTAACTAAAACTTCAAAATAAAAGAGAAGAAGATCAGCTATGTAAATTGTGGCAAGACAGTTGAGGTTATTCTTTATCATTTTAAAAAGTCTCTGTATTTGATTCTGATTATTTCGCAAATTTAATATGTAATAATTTCTATGCTTATGAGTGTTTGAAATTGAATAAATTTTATTATATTTTTCTCTTTTCTACCATAGTAGGTTTTTCAATGCTTTCATGAAAGATTGTGTTCATTGTCAGTAACTTACTTTTAAGTATTCTGTTAAGATCCTCTTATTTTTTATTGTCTTCATTTACTTCATTTCCATAGTTTTAAAAATATAAATACCAAAGTGTAACATTAAATAAGCCAATTTTTTTTTATATATCTCAAACTATTTAAAAACCTTAGGGTGTGTTTGTTTCAAGTATTATAATATGATTTCCAAGAATGTGAAATTGGAAATGCAACATTCCCGTATTTGTTTCAAGTTTTGAAAAATTATTCTTAAAATTGTTATTTACACATTATTTCTTCAATTGTTATTCAAATGTTTAAAAGATGAGAATATAACATTCCCATATAAATAGAACTCAACTTGTCGTAACTTTCCACTATCATTCACATTTATTTTCATTTTGATTTTTTAAATTAAATTATTTCCAAAACATTCTTAAAAAATCTAAATTCTTACTAAACACATCGATAAAAATGTTATTCATAAAAATATATTTTCTGAGAATATTGTAATTCCTTAACTTGAATCAAACACACCAAAAACAGAAAGGAACCTAACTCAATTCATTGGAGCAAAGGTTTTGAGCGCATTCAAAGTTACCTAAAATAAACTTTGAATCTTTGATTTAGAGTGGTATAGTTTTTTGTTGGTGCTGATATAATGATATGATTTAGAGTAATTGAATTAACAACTAGCTCAAGCATATTTGATGATTCACACTCCACGTTGGATAATACTTTTTCCTCTTTCAAACCGCTTCTGGACGGAAGGTGCATCACAAATATAATGGGAAACCCCAGGCGTGGACCACCTAATAAGCTCTCTAGATGAGTTTCTTCAAAAAAAAAAAAAAAGCTCTCTAGATGAGTTGAACTATCTTGCTTCATCTAGATATATATTTGGTACTTTGACACGATTTGTAGTATGTTTAATTTTCTAATTCAATTAACGAGCGACTTTTATTTGGTCACAATGTGTTTGGTCCAACTTTTTTGAGACATAAAAACTACTTTAAACTTAAAGTTAAAATTATGACCTTTAGAAATTAAGTTTAAGTTGTTTGGTAAATTTTGCTTTTTATTTCAAAATCTATTTTATGTTAAAGTGTTTGATAGTATTTTTAAACAAAATGAATTTATTTTAAGAAAGTTCATATTACATAAACATATTTCATGAACTTATCTTGATGACATGCTGTCACTGCGTAATTTTTAGGACTTATTTTGACATTTTGATAGGGTTCTGAGGCAACATGAGATATCCAGGGGCGTGAAAAGCAGAAAATCTGGAAGTCCAGGAAGCAAGGAATCGTGTCACGATTTTGTGTGGCGTAACGCGATTTTGTGTCCAACATGAAAGTTAGGTTCTGCCACTGAAATCGTGGTACGATTTCTGATGGCGTGACACGATTTTGCAGAAGGATCTCGAAGGAATCTAGGGTTAAGTGAGAAATCGTGTCACGATTTTTATAGTCGTGGCACGATTTTCAAGTCAGTAAAATTTTCCTATTTAAGCTGAAGTCAGTTCCAGAAACAGGGGTTACGATTTGGAGAGAGAAAAATGTTATTTGAGACCTGAAGACTGCTAGGAGGACGATTTCATCATCCTTTAATCAGTTCATGTGTGTTGTAATTCTTCCATTGATTATGCTATTTGTAAACTCAATTATGAGTAGTTAAATCTTCTAGAGATTAGGTCTGAGATGATTTGGATGTAACCCTATTTTAAACATGTTGTTGTGAAACTCTATTTATTGTGAATATCAATCTAGTTTTATTCAATTCAATTGTTCTGAATGCTTTTTATATCCTGGTCAAATATAAACATGAATTCGTGAGAATGAATGACTATTGACCATAGCTTTCAACTTAGACCTAATTGAATTGTTCGAATAAACATGGTTAGTATAGGAATGGATAATCGTTTATTTGTGATAATAGGTTAACGTTCTTGAAACATTCAAAGAATATTAGATCACCTAAGGAATTAGGGACTGTAATTTGAGAAGAGGGTCCTAAGTCACGGGATTGATTAGGGCTATTTTAGTTAACCATCGTAAAACTAGAGAAGTATTCATAAGAAATAGGTGCAGTGTACCAATTAGGGGAACTCAGAGGATTCGAAAGACCTAGTCTCATCTCACTCTATCTTTTCAAAACAAACTTTATTTTCTTTTATTTACTTTTATGCACAACAAACCTACTGCCTCTGACACTAAAATAATTTACGCATCCTATTTCATAATGCTATTTTTTAATTGAGATTAACACGGTCCTCGTGGAAACGAACTTTATTATATTACTTCGATAGTTTTTAGTACACTTGCTAAATATCTACCAGTTCTTTTGTATATTGCGGATTTTTATCCCTTACTAACCGTTAAACTTCCCTTGTTTTCTCAAAACCACCTAACTCTCTAACATTATAAGAAGTAATCCTCATTACAAATACTCACCACCCTACACGACACCACCAAACCAAATTAACAAGCCTTAATACCACCCTCACCCACCCACCTCTTTCTTGCACCCCTCCTGAACACCCCTCCTTGTCACCCTTTCCTATTTTTTCTCACCGCCCCTTACCACTTTTTTTCACCTGCACAAGACACTGATCCTGTTTAAAGTGTGACCTTTGAAAATCACACCAATGGGCTCACCCAACTCACACACATCAACATCAACCACATCTTATTTAACATGTAACAACACCCAATTCATCCAATCCTTATTAACAAATGAGGGAGAGGAATTCTTAGAAGACAAAAGAACCCCTTTACCTTGTAATTTTGAAGCCTTCGAAACCTTACTTTGACGATTTTTCCCACCATTCTTCTTCAAAAATGTTAATTACAGATTACCTATCCTTACTCAGAATATGCACCATCCTTTTTAAACTACGCACTAAGTGTTTCAACAAACACCCTGATTTATTGAATTTATTTTCCAACAATCGGCTACCTTATTTGCTTCAATATTATGGTTGTTCAACCATTCGTAACTCCACGTACCAGACACCAATGATATTCTCCAGAGTTCCACTATTTGCCTTTAAAAATCTGCCATGTCCTGATACATTAATTTTGATTTTTTTCTTCATTCCAAGCATGTATTGGAACACCATATATACGAATCCATGCCCCATATTCGTACAACTGAGATTGGGGGTCCATTTTGTTAATGAAGAGAAGAAATATGAGAAAAATTCCATTGATGTAGCGTGCATACCTTTCCTTGCTCACTCAACATCGTCCTTGCTTGACTGATACTTACAAAAATAAAGCCCTCGAGTACTCTCATTAGGATATACCACATGCTTAGGTACAAAATCAACCTTCTTATTCTTCAAAATCTCAACATACGATCCTCATTTCCCCTATTTCAAACATGAACAACCCACCAACTATTTCATATCCTCTGCTGACACCCCCTGCACCTATACCCCATCAGCAAACTTCACTCCTCAACAAGTTGTTCTTGTCATCACCACCTTATACTCCTTCGTTTTCTCCCCATCTCTCTCTCTCTCTCTCTCTCTCTGTCTCTCTCTCTCTTTCCCTTGCACACCTTTTCCCCTTTACCCCATCGACATGCTCCCTTTACCCTACCTCCCTCTCCCCGAGAACTTTACCTTTAACTCAATCAAAACAAGCCACAACTGCCCACACCCTAAGCAGACCAAAGACACGGCCCAAACCAAGTTACCAACATCACACACATTGTTATAACAAACAAAACCATATACCTGTCCACACATTCCTATTTTTGGCAAAGTAAACATCTAACAACATCCCACATACCCTGAAACCTTTCCTTAGAAGAAAATAAGGAACTTGTTCTACCACATTTGTAAAATAAAAATATGTTGACCTCAAATCATCATTACCTTGAACTAGCGTGCCACCCTTACTGTCCTTTTCAACACCTATCACAACTCGATGCTCCCTCCGCAATGTCGTTGCCTCCTACACCGTAGAAACACGCCTCATCTCTTGATGCACCAAGGGTTGTGCATCATCATTGTTATAACAAACAAAACCATATACATGTCCACAAACATTCCTATTTTCGGCAAAGAAAACATCTAACAACATCCCACATACCCTGAAACCTTTCCTTAGTAGAAAATAAGATTTTTTTTCAGCACATTTGTAAAATAATAAGATGTTGACCTCAAATCATCATTACCTTGAACCAGCGTGCTACCCTTACCGTCCTTTTCAATACCTATCACAACTCGATGCTCCCTCCGCAATTTCATTGCCTTCTGCACCGTAGAAACACGCCTCACATCCCGATCCACCGTCGTATGCAGCAAGGGTTGTGCAACACAATTGCGATCAAAAGCATACCACAACCTATCAAAAAACGATTGATGACTTCCCTTACATTACAGACCCTTGTTGTTAAACCGATGTCCCCTGATGAAGCCAAACCTTTCATGCCGTAAAAATCCCCTAAACTTGTCCTATCCTTGATCACCCGGTCCAAACACTTTCTGACGCCACAATTCCACCACATACCAATCATCCCCATCCCACCCTCACCCTAATTTTTGGCACCCTTCCCTGCTCATTGTACCTCATCGCCAGCGAAAAGGAAGTTCAGTGCGGTTGCCTTAGGGTTTGCACTAAAGTGACCTCTTTCTCTCTCTCTCTCTCTCTCTCTCTCTCTCTCTCTCTCTCTCTCTCTCTCTCTCTCTCTCTCTCTCTCTCTCTCTCTCTCTCTCTCCATTTTGTCTCGTATGTTTCTTCTTCAAATTTTGTAATTTGGAAAATCGTTTCAAATTTTCTATAAAAAAAATCGTTTCAAATTTGTTTAAACATGGTAAACATTTTTCAATTGATACAATTCAAGGAAAGATGTAGTTAACCAGGACTTTTACCTATCATTAAATAAAATATTAATTGAATTGAGTACTCATTTAACATCTCATTTTATCTCTATATTTTTCTTTCTAAAAAATTGATGCTTGGTGCGAAATTTGCATGCAAACATCACTGATGATGTATGAATTCCGTTGAAAGCGGAACTTACACTTTGACCTTCTGATACAAACTACATATATCATCATTTGTTGATTTTAAGTTTATTTGGGTCCCGCACAACAATTTTGTTCTTTCTATCATCTCAACATTATAACACATTTATAAATCACATTTCTATCGCAGCGAGTCTGAGGATTGTCGGTGTTCGCAAATCTTTTTCGATATTTTATGTTGCTCTTTGGTCCATTTATTTTGGTTAATACTTCTATCTAGTCAATTACCCTTTGTTTGTTTGTTTTTTTTTTTTAATAAAGTTGGACAATTGAAAAATGTTGCTTTTTACGAATATTGACCACACGAAACACACGAGTGTGTTTTTTCTAGCTACACCTACCCCCTACATGTTTTCTTTCCGATAATAATATTCGCACATGATAAAGAAAACATTAGCCATTTCCGTAAGCTTAACTCAGTTGGTAGGGATGTTGCATAATATATATAAAATTGGGGTTCGAACTTCAAACACCCTACTTATTCAACTTAAGAAAAACACAGGCTAATTCTTGTGTTTCTTGCACGTGCCCCTTCTAAAAAATAGCACTTCATTGATCAGTTACCCATATAACAATACTTTATTTACATTTATTATCGATGATTTTTGATATAAAGAGTTCCTCTCATCCAAAAAAAACCTCTAAAAAAATTAATTAGGATATTCTATTATTGTATCATTATTTTACATATTTATTGTCATTTCAAATTTTCAATTGCTCTTTCCGTCCATTTTTATAGGATGACTTTACACACAAATGTTAAGAAAAATGATTAAAATAATAAATTTCTCTAAAATATATGTAACTATTATCAAAGTAACCTTTGATGTATTAATATATTCAATGTTAATTTTTTATATCATACGATAAATTAGTAGTATTAACGAGGAATATATTAAAAATAATAATAAATATATCTAAAAATTTGAGAAGTTTTTTTTTTTTTTAAACCCCAGACCTTGTATATTTTATGCATTGTTCATATCAAATTAGCTAGACTCACTGTGAAAGAAATTTGAGAAGATTAAATACAAGAGAAAAAGATATTTTTTATTTAAATTGTCTTAGGAGCAATAAATTTGATATACATGATTTGACATGGATTATTGATTGATTCAGCTAAAAACTCATCACATGCGTTAGTGTGCGTCCAAGTATCGGAATCAGCATAAGTATCTATCGGCATCGCTATCTTTTAAAACCATAATTCTTGTTTTTGTGTCACATCTTCATTTCATTGTGTTCAGCACCGTATACAGAACAACAAGTTTGACTTTTCTTATTTCCTTCATTTTTCTTTTCTTAGTCAAAATAATCCCACCAACTCTGAAACAATCAATCGTGCTCAACAGGTTAGCCAACAACATTCTTACATCTCTTTCTTTTCTCCTAATTTCGTTTGTTACTGTTTCAAATTGTGTTTTCAAAACTTAGTTGGAGATTCAGCTCATTAAAACTCAGGTATGTATGTGTAATAGTTAACGTTATGATAGAACGTGTGTCTGGTGTCTGACATATGTCGTGTCTGACACCGATATGATATATGTGATTACATTTAATTTTACTGGTGTTGACTTGTCCTGTGTGTGTCTGTATCGGTGCTTCATATGTGTACCTTCTTCACCACTGCATCACTCAACACATCGGCAGCACCCTGCAATTCTCTTTAATATAAAAATTGCATCCTATCCATAAAGATTACTCTGATGGTTTGAATAGGAAAATATAAGGCAAAAATATTTTCGTATTTTCGTTGTCGTTAACTTGGTTTTGAATAACGATTTTGTCTTTTATCTTTTTTTCAAGTCATTTTGCTCCGTTTTTATGTGGATTTTCAAGCATCAAATTTAATCCTTTCATAATTTTCGGAAAATTTGTGGTCTTTCACTTATGTTTATTTCATATGAATTTTAAATTTGATGTTTGAAAATTTGTATGCAAATTGATGGGAATGACGAAAATGAGATGAAAAATAGATAAATGATAAAATCGTTACCTGAAATTGAGTTAAGGGACGACGAGTGTGATTTTGCCCAAAAAAAACTATTTCATACTTCAATCAGTTTTTGCCCTGTTCTTAAAACATTGGTCTGAGACTCATACTTGGGTATAAGTTAGTTTAATGTTTCAGGAACTTATTAGACTAAGGGAGTCTACTCTTCTTTGTAACTATGTACTTTCAAAATTTATAAATATCTGCCGAACCTCAGATATGTACTTGTTGTAGGGATTTGGCTCCCATAACATCAAGGGTCCATTTTAGAGGGTTAAATCCTTAGTTAGATTAGAGAACATACATTGGACAAGACGAACAGAAGTACCCGTAAGGAGGGTTGAGAGGAGATGGACCATAGTCCAGTAGTACGAGCAATTTTTCTTTTCTTAAGGGGCTTATTGTCTTTACATTGTTTTTCTCTTGTTTTCAAGCTGAATAATGTTGATGGCTGCTCGGTCTGAGCGTCGAAGATTTGTAGCATCATGTGTTTAAATAAATGTTATCGATGATAAGAAACCAAACCAAACACAAGCCAATTTATACTATGGGCTATATATATTACAACTATAGGACTACACATATGATGCAGTGAGCTCTTATTTGATAAATATACAAGGCTCCTGCTCACAACTTCTCTGAAATTTTTGTTCCATGAAAGAAATTTCAATGTATGCTCTTCCGCAAATGTCCCACTAGATCTTTTACTGCACATATTATTGCTACGGAATATTAAAAATGAAAGAAAATCTTACTAATCTCCACTTAGATAACTCGTTACTGTGTATGTATCACTGATACTTCTGCTTGAAGCCATTTACGGTGTCTGGACACGTGTCAGTGTCCAACACCGATACGAGACCGATACATGTGATTAAATTCAATTATGTCATTTTTTCAAACTATTACTACCGGTGTAGAGGTGTCAGTGCCGTGTCTCATGTCTGTGTCAGTGCTGCACAGCTTACTGCATAAATTCTTTACACGGAAGAGAACAAATGAAATAATCTGATTAATATGTGACACATCTAGAGAATAATGAAATGACAACAAACAAAAACTTTTGGAATGGAAGCTTGATTTATTTAAAATTCATGGGCGCTTTGTGTCTTTTGAAAAATAGAGGGCGTGTCGGTGACATTTTAAAGAACCATAAGGGATGTCAATTTAATTTTCCCTTTCTTTTATTCTCTAAATATTTCGATGATAAGAGATTACATAGATAACTTGGTATTGACTTTTGCAGTATTTTTTGTTGATTTTTGGAGAATCTCTACACTGACCAACATGAGTGAAGACCTGAAGAAAACTGCCTCTAATGGCCATGTGAAAATGTTAATACCTGAAGAACAGCAGGGAAAGGTATATGTCCCCTATTTGTTAATATGACATACTCTCAGACTCTCAGTCTGTTTTAATACTTGGCATCTGAAAATATAAAACTGCAATGTTTTGAGAAAATGAAAACTTTGACCCACAAATCAATATGGTTGTTTCCTTCTAGATCAACGAGGTGAGAAAGCTAATAGGGCCACTGTCTGGTAAGGCATTGGTTTATTGTTCTGATGCATCCATCTCAAGGTATTTAAGGGCACGGAGTTGGAATGTCAAGAAGGCAGCTAAAATGTTGAAGCAGACCCTTAAATGGAGAGCAGAATATAAACCAGAAGAGATCCGCTGGGTGAGTGGCTGCCTGTCTTTCTTTAAATTTTTAATGATTTTTGAGACATAATGTTTGTTCCCTACCAGCAACTGAATATCATTATTGATCTTAAGACTTAACTATCTGATTTCGGTCGACCGAGTTAATTGCAGACTCATCTGGAATGGTTGTCATCTTTGTATGTTTTGTCAAACCATCTATTTTCTTAGATTATTTTGATTTTTTTTTTTCGATGCAGGAAGATGTTGCTGAAGAAGCAGAGACCGGAAAGATCTACAGATCAAATTATACTGACAAGCATGGGAGAACAGTACTTGTAATGAGACCTGCTCGTCAGGTAAATTCTAAAAAGTCATTTCCTCGACCTCTAGCATGTCTAAGTCAGATGTTTTAGGGTTTGCTTTACCTTATCAGTTTACATTTCTACAATTTTAAATCCTAGAAAGCACTCTTTTAACTCTGCTTTGATATTGATGTCAGATTATCAGATAATACATGCATAATGTTTAAAATTTTATTTATTATTTGATCTTGTAAAGTAATGTTATTCATTTTCTTGTTTTTCCTTCATCATTTGGAATTCAGAACTCGAAGACAACAAAAGGACAAATTAAATATTTGGTGTACTGCATGGAGAATGCTATTCTAAATCTTTCACCAGAACAGGAACAGATGGTTTGGCTGGTTGATTTCCAGGGTTTCAATATGTCACATATATCTATCAAAGTGACGCGCGAAACTGCTCATGTACTACAAGAGCATTATCCTGAACGGCTGGGTCTGGCAATACTGTACAATCCACCTAAAATCTTCGAACCATTCTTCACGGTACCTAAGTTTTTCCATTCTGACATTTCACTCTTCAATTTCTTCCTGCTGATTTTTGTATCAAGTAGATTTTGTTTTGGCTATAACATGATAAGTGATACATCTTAAATTTATGGAGGTGTTTGAATCCATAAGTTCATGATGTGATGGACTAATTACATTTTATGCCACAATGAGTCCAAAATGAATTTCATTCCCGAGGATCTTTTAATATTTTATGCATATGTGAACCACTCGAGATAAGTTCATAATTGAAATCGAAATAAAAGTGTACTTTGTCTAGAACTGTAGCATGTATCCAAACTCCTTTCGGTTTTCTTCTTTTAGGTGTATATATGACAAAGTCAATCCAAGTTTTAATCTTTCAGCATTTAATGTTTTAAATTTTTGCTCCTAAATTTTGATTTTAATCTAATTTTTTATTTCTAGACTTGCATGGCAATGTGGGAAGTTTATAGTTTTTCCTCTCAACTTATACATTTTTAGCTGCTCCTAATTCTAATCATTAATCTTGTACAATTTTGTGATGACAAAATATATGCTGCTGCAGATGGTAAAGCCTATATTAGATACCAAGACTTATAACAAAGTCAAGTTTTGTTATTCTGATGATCAGAACACCAAGAAGATTATGGAGAATTTGTTTGATTTGGACCATCTTGAATCTGCATTCGGTGGCAACGAGAATACACCATTTGACATAAATAAATATGCTGAGAGAATGAAAGAGGATGACAAGAAGATTCCATCTTTCTGGACAAGGGAAATCTCTCCATCCTCAGTTCCAACTGATGTTCCTTCTTTGGATTCAATTAAAATAGACACTGATTCCGATGCCTCTGACAATGAGAAAATAGTTCGTTCTTCTGACTCAGTGACGAACACCGGCTTAGTGGACCCTGATCAAAACTCGGTTAATCATGAGGATCGGAATGTGAGTGCTGCTGTGCATTAGAAAGAGAAATTACACAACTCAGCGCCTTCAAAATTTAAAACAGGCACTGAGGTAATACAATGCTGTGACATTGTTTTCTGCGTGAAATTTAGAATCAAGAGACATCTTGTTTACTTGATGCTCAATTTAAAATGACATGATGTTACTGGATTAAAGTTCTAGCCTTTTAAACTGGCATGGAATGCTTACTTTTGACAGTATATATCTATTTTCTGCCCTCATAGATGGAAATATTGTTTATTTCTAGTTGTTTAGACTTTAGACCATACAAGTCCATCTTCTCCTTCCTATAGATAATGTGCATACTATCCAAGCTGTAGTATTTTCACTTCAGCCTTTCAGTTTTCTTCTAATATTTGGTTTTAGACTTCATTTTGTTTAACAGAAAAACACTACCAATGTTTGCTATTTCAAGCATCTTAGACAGTATGCACACTATAGGTGGAAAATCATGATCACATGGTAAATGTTTGATAAAGTAGACATCTAAAGATAATGAAGTCCTACAATTTGTTCATGGGTTGTTAAGGATTGAATAGGGAGGGGACATGGTATGCCATGACTATATTGATAAATCTCTACTCTGTCACTGCTTGGGGAAGTAATTGATGGAGTTTATTTGAGAGTGCTTAGAAGTACCATAGGATGGATTTCTAGTTGGAGAAGGTGACATAGGAAACTAGATTTTTTGCCGTCACTGTAGTTAATAGATCTTGTTAGGTTAAGACTAGACAACTTGTATTATGACTTCACCATATTGAATTTTAATTTAAATGTAACTAGGAATTCGAGTCGTCTGATCTTCAGTCATACTTGAGGTTGTCAATTGCGGGTAGCAGAATATAGCGGTTTGTTTGAATTCTGTTATGTTACAACGCTATAGCTGCTACTTGACAACATTGGTTCAAGTACATGACTGTTGAAACCCATGGCTATAGCGAATTCGTCTAACTTTGTGGACTGGCAAGTCGCTTCTACTAAGCATGATAATTCCATTAGAAGAAAAATAACTTCGCCATTAGAAAAAACTTTTAATTAGGAAAAAAAACTTTGCAATTAGAAAAGACCTATAATGAGAAATGAAGCATCATTTGAGAAAAATGGGATGAACTATAAAAGGGGTATAGCTGAATGCATACCTTACTATGGGCACAAACTCCAGCTTCAGTTCGTCCTATTGGAATTCAAGTTGACAATTTTGCAAAAATGAAGCATTTGAATTCCAGTTGACAGTTTTAAACTAATCATTATCAAAAGAATGCACATGCATACCTTAATATGAACTTCAAAACACAGTGTTATAGCACAAAAGATATCACAATGATAGAGAGAAGATGAAAGTCGGGTTAGAAAGATTGCATTTATTCGGAAACAATAAATATAAACTTCTTGCGACGGTGCTGTGTCATGGCAAGCATTGCAGTCATTTGTGCATGAATTAAAGCAGATGTAAATATGCCATCCATAGGAATACTTCTAGTTATTTTGCCAGTTTCTGTTGATTCATATAAGCCCTTCTTGCTCATTGGAACATCAACACATCAAGTGAACAGTTCTTTTCGTTCCACAAGGACTCACTCACCATGTCGAATAAGGATCAAAGCAGCTTCATATCTGAGTAGGAAGATATCAAACATTAGTTAGATTAGATAACAACCAACCCTGCAAACTTCAACTCCTTGAATGTTAAAATCACATATAACTTGGTGAATTCAACTTCAATATGCAATCCATAAGTCTATGCAACAACAATTGACTGTTGTTGAGACCACATCAGATAACATGTATGATAACTTATAAAATTATATAAAAAAAATTTAAATGCAAAATGATGAAGAATACTATATTCTATAGTAAGACTATGAAAGAACAAGAGATTATTTACAAAAAAATAAAATTATGTATTATATTTTATAGTTCATATGCAAGGTAGAGGTAGTGAACATGAATATTTATTTACCTCTGAGGTGTCGGTGGAAGCAATGTAGAGTTTATTATTATATATAAAAAAAGAAGAAGAGATTATTGAGTGTGAGAATCAAGGAGTTGCATCTACCTAACTAGTACCTCACCATTAAATACAATTAATAATAACATTTCTGTAAATAAAATTCATTTTATTATTAAAATCAATGCAATCAATCAATTTTATTTTTTTTAGGAATTGTGTACAATTAAAATGAAACATTTATAAAGAAATGGAGGCAACGTTGTTTTGTTTATTATACAGTCTTTCTTATTAAGCACGCTCATACTAATCTTTTTTATTGAGTATACTATCCAACATAAATTATTTGACGTTACATTATTTTTATATCATATTGTATTTAATTTCAAATTTAAATTTGAAATTATTTGGTATTGGTGTTAATTGTTATGTTAGTTTTTCTGTGTCACAACTTGAACTTTGGAATTTTTTATTTGAGCAAGAACCTTGGACTTTTATTTAACTTTTCATATCTTATAATTTTTTGTTCAAACTAGTTGAACTATTCAACCCCTTATTTTATTTATTTATTTATAAGAGTACTAACTTTCTTATTTATTTGTTTTAAAATGGAACATATATATGAAATTTCAACCACTTTTTTGAGTTCCTCAAAAATATTTTTTTTTCCCAGAGAAACGACAAAATAAAAAGATTTTGCGTTGACTACGTTCACTTCACGTATGTTGATCATTTTTACTTATTTTATAGTTCTAGGAGGGACAAAATAAACTTCCCATCACCTATCGCCTATATATGCCACAACTCTTAATTAAAAAGCAAAAAAAGTGAACAAGTTGAGACATTCATAGACTTCTAATGAGGACAAACTGTATCAACCTCAAACTATGGTTTCTTAATTTGATTATCTTGTTTTCTATGATACTTTCTATGACACATGGAAGACCAATACATCCAGAGTTTAGAGTGAAAGCAGTTAACCTTGGTGGTTGGTTGGTTACTGAAGGTTGGATGAAACCTTCTCTCTTTGATGCCATACCAAATAAAGACTTCTTGGTTAGTATTTACGTAAATAAATATTTTATATAAATATACACACACAATTTATTTATCATTATTATGTTATCTTATCATATATAGGTTTATTTTTATATGTAGCTCTTTTGATTTGATTCTGATAAGTTCTTAATTTTTCTATATAATTTTATAGGATGGAACGGGTCTTCAGTTCAAATCAATAACAACAAAGAAATATTTGTGTGCAGAGTCTGGAGGAGGAACTATCCTTGTTGCAAACCGCTCAAGTGCTTCTGGTTGGGAAACATTTAAAGTAAGATCAATTAATTGCAACTTAATTTCATTAAAAAGTTAGTACATATATGTTACTATATAGTTTATATATACTCCTCATATTTTATTTATATTGTGTATTGCAGTTGTGGAGAATAAACAAAGAAACTTTCAGATTTAGGGTCTTTAATAAACAATTTGTGGGTTTGGATGGATACAACGTTGTTGCTATTTCTAATTCTTCTATTGATTCTGAAACTTTCCATATTGTTAAAGAAAGTGACAATTCCACCCGCGTTCGAATCAAAGCTTCAAATGGATCCTTCCTACAGGTGATTATCCTCGGCTGCATATATTATTTTTTTATACAATCTCTTCGTTATAAATAAGACCGGAGAAAGTATATCATTTTGTTACACAAAATTTCAATATTTGTTTCTTTAAACAATGTCACAAGGGTCTTCGTAAGCATTTTCTTTATAATTTTTGTTGAGAGGTTCTTTATTATATATTATCCTATTTTAAAAAGATGAATTCATGGAGAGAATTTGCAGGCAAAGACGGAAGAGGTGGTGACTGCTGATGTATCATTGGTCAACGGATGGAGAAATGATGACCCAACAATTTTTGTAATGACAATTTCTGATAGGATGCAAGGTGAATTCCAAATAACAAATGGTTATGGGCTCAAGAAAGCTCCACAAATAATGAAGGTATCATTATAGTCGTTGTAAACTAAAGTTATTATAATTGATGGTGCACATTTTTCAAATTCTAAGCACAAGTGGTGTGTTATTATGAGAAGTTAATAATAACTTTAGGCTTGGTTAAAGAAAATAGCTAGTTAAAATGTATCACCTCTACCCACCGAACTACTTAACAAAAAAAATAAAAAAATACCTAGTAAAAAGATCACTCTAAATGTACTCCCTCTGTTTACAATAATTGTCTATTTACCCATTTTTCTTTTTCTCAGAATAATTATTACTTTAGAATATCAATGCAACATTTTTTTTCTTTTCATTATTATACCCTTATTTATTGAATTTCATCCAACTTAACAACTCCACTAACTACGATTAATAAGGGTGTTTTAGTAAATGATACTAATTTTACCATCAAAATCAACGCAATTAATCATTTCCTTAATAATCGTACATAAACCTTAAACGACAATTATTTAGAGACAGAGGGAGTAAACACTAATTGTTATATTTTTAGAAGAAAAAATCAAATATATATAATCCAACATATAACTCCACATCTATAAAAGGAGTGCTTGGTTAGAGCTCAAGAGAAGAGGTTATTACAATACAAATTCATACAAAAATCTAGCTAGGAACATAACTAAAATACTGAATGAGGTTAGTCTGCCGATGATAAAAATCAAAATTGATTTTTCTTAGCATTAATCATAAGCTTTTTTTTTTTTAAGGAAACATTAATCATAAGTTAAATACTTCATATGTCCTAAATTTTATATCATTCTAACTGGAAACTCATCCCATTATATGATCATCATATGATTCCAATGAAATATTAACACTTCATTTTCTATTATGTCATTAAGTTTTTTTTTTAATTCTTTTAATAATTTTATAATATACTACTAACAGTTAATTTATCTCTTCTATATAAAAAATTTAATTGTATTTTTTTTAATTTGTGAAAATATTTTTGTTTTTAGTCAAGTAGCCTAGTGGTTAAAGCTGGTGTGCAGGATTCGAACTTTGACTCTTACATATATTATGTATTATCTCTAGTAACTAAGCTAAGTTCACGGAAACAAATTTGTTAGAATTTAACAAAATGAAATATAATTTGAGAAAAAGCGAATATGTGGTGCATAATTTTACAATTTTTTTTTTTTGGACAAACAACAATGATTTGTACATCCTATATTCTTAAGCACTTATTCAACACTTCGTTTCATGTATGTATCTTTTTTTTTTTATCATATCATCAATCTTTACACATATATCCATTCAATTTTTTTTTATCATATCATCTTTCTTACACTCTAGTGAATCTTGTCAATAAAAAAAAGACAGAAAATAATGCGGAGATTTGAACATTGATCTCCACATTATAAATTATTAAGATTAATAGTTAATCTTGACCATTGTTGTTGGTAACGTGAAGATCAATAGTCGAGATTTTAACATTAATTTTTTTTTCAATTGAGAGATTCACTTTCTATACACTTATTAAGGTGCCCACCAAGTATATTTTCCTTTTTATTATCGCAACTAGCAAGTCTCCTCATTCACACGTGATGGTGGTCCAATTAAGACAGTCTTTTTTATATTAGTTGGGTAGGGCAATGGCATATTAAGGTAATCTTATTGGGACAATGGAATCCACCAACTTTTTTTTGTTAGTAGATGAAATCCAGTCATCCATTGATCACTTACTCGATATTTAATAATTTTATTTTTTTCAATGCTAAACATTAAATATCGTCCTCAATAATAATTATTGAATAATTTTTTTTGTGTTGAATTTATTTTTCATAGCAATCAACTCTAATTACAATTTTTTTTTCTCTATAGTTTCCCAGAAGTATCTTTACAGTTTAGATCATTTAAATTTGCTATGAGACTGATGATTCCAAGAATCAAACCTGATTTTTTTTTAAAAGAGGCACCTTGCAACCATGTTGGTTTGTGTAAAATTAAATATATAATAGTACAATAAAAATAAATTATCGAATGATTATTTGATCACATACGTTGAAATGTGCATACCTGATAATATTGAAAATAAAATAAATTATACTACTATATTTTAAAAATATAGTAATATTAAATTATAAAAAAACATATTGATATAATTAGTAGATGTTGAGATGTCTTCAACTTTTTTTTAGTTTAAAATAATATAGATTTAATGTTCTTTTTTACTTACTTATAATTATATCATTATTTTTTATATAAACATTTATAGTAATATAGTATTTCTTCCACTAATCAAAATTTATGATTTCTAAGGAGCATATTGTAAAGGCAAACGTTTCATGGGGTTCATTTTTCAGGATCATTGGAGCAGTTTTATAGTTGAAGATGATTTCAAGTTCATAGCTAGGAATGGATTAAATGCAGTTAGAATTCCAGTGGGTTGGTGGATAGCAAGTGACCCAACTCCACCATGGCCTTACGTGGGAGGTTCCTTGCACGCACTAGACAATGCGTTTTTGTGGGCTGAGTAAGTCCACAAACTAAATGAGATTCTTTTTTTAATAACCAGGTGTTCAACCCGTGCATTGCAGGGTTTGTTTAAATTTTTTAATAGTTTTTTTTTTATCAAAAATAACATTTTTGACAACATAGTGAATTTTTATATTTATGTCCTCGTCAAGTGAATACAAAATATAAAAAGATAAAAATTGTTTTTGATCTAAATATTGTGTATTCACCTTATATAAAAATCAACAAAAGTGCAGTTCAATAGTCAGGGGACAGTTCAGTCCATAGTTTCTTTTACAATATGTTTTTATTCAATAAAAAGTAGTGGATTATGATAAAATTTTCTTTTTGTTTCCTTTTTTTCTTTGCTTTTATTTCTATCCCCTCATGCTTTGTTGTTTTCCTTTTATTTTAATCTAACTTCAACCTTATGAAAAAATAGTGAATTTTATTTAGATGTCAAATTGTTATTCTAACTTTAGTCGATCAAATTATTTTATGAAAAAAATGAAATAACCCCCTTTAAGTTAAAATATTTTTTAAATAATTTTTTTAAAAGAATATCTTAATAGAGTAGTAATACTATATTCATCTTAATCCCATTTTAGTAAAAATAGAGTAGTAATACTATATTTCATCTTAATCCCCTCTACAAAGAATATTTTTTAAATAAAATTTAATTTGATTTTTTATAGTTTCAACATTGTAATATAAATGGTGCATGTTATTTTTAGCATGTTTAATGCTAAAGATAAAAACAACTTTTTTATTACAATAAAAATATTATTATCTACAAAGCATATGAAACTGTATTTAGCAAAACTGAAAAATGTGATAGGTTATTTCATCTTTTCTTTGCATCCAGCTTAAGTATTATCATTGTAATTGAGTCCATACTTTTACAATTTTCACCTATATATATATATATATACATTTTCAATTCAATAAAGTCAATTGAAAAGAATACATTAAAAAATATTTTTTAAAAATAGCCTAAATTAAAAAATTAAAATATTACTCCTTGATGTTGTCAAACAAAAATTTTCAAATATAGTCATTTTATTGTCCTATTTGGTTTGGAATGGACAATAAAAGACATGAGAGTCCAATTTTCAAACATATGCATATCATTGGTACTTCTACAATAGCATAATGACATATATAGTGTGACATGAAAATAAATATGAAACAGAGATGAGAATTTTTTCATTTGAATAATTGCATTAGCTGATTTGTTTGTGGGATATTTAGGTTGATATTAATCTTTGTTGACTTTCATGATGACATGCATATAGTATCACCTTTACGGCGAGGGGAAAAAAGTTTTTAGGAAGTTTGCACATAAATCAAACTTTTCAATTGAAAATTCACACTAAGGGTCTGTTTGGTAAGACCATTGAACGAGTTTATAGCTTATAGTTGATAGCTTATAAGCTCATCTGACAAAAAAAGTCTCGTTTGGTAACGGTTTTTCACCACGAGCTTATAGCTTGTTTCACGAGCTTATAAGCTATTTTTAAAACGCTATTCCAAGTAGCGTTTGAGCTTATATCTTATAGCTTATCATTATTTCTTCCAAGTTTACCCTTATTATTTCATCTAAAATCCAGTTTCACCCTTCATAATTGATAATAATTTAAAATAAAATGGGTATGTTTTAAATGCTGGCAAATGAAAGCTCAATTTTTTGGTTGAATGAATTTTTTTTTTATTGCAACATTGAATGAGATCAGTTTTACTCTTAAGTCTTCTTCTTCTTTGTTTTTTACGATTGTTTTGTCTATTTTTTGATTCAATTCTTTTTTGAAGTATATTTTAGTACAATTTGTCACGTCTATTCTTTATACCATTGTCATTTTTTTTAACGTCCTGAGTCTTTATATTTTATAGTCGCATTTATTTTGTTTTATTTTTTTGTTAATTTGAATCTTTCACTCATTGTATTTTATCGTTATGTTTAATTATTTTATATGGTATATTGATATATAAAATAAAAGATATATTAAATAATATTTAAAAAGATATATTAAATTAATCAATTTAAATTACTAAATTTTAAATAGATGTTAATTTTATTATAAATTAGGAGTGTCCTTTTATATTATTTTACATTTATCAATTGGTTGAACCGCTAATCTAACCAAACAGTTCAGCTAGCTTATCAGCTATAAGTCATCAGCCATCAGCTATAAGCTATCAGTCATCAGCTATCAGCTATAAACTATCAACTATAAGCTAGCTTATCAGCTATCCGCTAAAAACCTTACCTTAATAGTTCTTAACTTTTCAATTGAAAATTCACACTATAAACCTTACCTTAATAGTTGTTTATGATTCTACTCATTATAGAGTCATGCGAGAACAATGAATTTTGTAACCCCGATGCCATCTTACATTGTCCAACATACTTGAATTGACCTTTTTTGTTATAATAAAAGAATAGTTCTAGAAGGACATATATATCTATCATAGACAATTAATATAGATAAAAGACATGAGATTCTGAGTGAAAAAATATATAATTTCAGTTGAGTGATTCTAGATATAATCAAAAATCGGATGACAAATGTAATAAATCACCAAATTAGAGAATAAGTAAAAAATAATGGAAGCAAAATCAATATTAATGTAAAGATGACTACCTTTTCATATAAAAAGTGACATTTCAACAAAATCCACCTATTTCCATGGCCTGCAATGAACTAATAAAAGAAGAAATATTAGAAGGAATGAACATGAAAACTACCAAAAAAAAATGAAATGAAAGAAAATGTAAAGATGGACAACCTTTTCGTATAAGAAGTTGCATTTCAACAAAATTCACCTATTTCCAAAACCTGCAATGAAACTAATAAAAGAAGAAATATAAGAAGGAATGAAAATAAAAACTACCAACAAAAAATGAAATGAAAGAAGAAATGGGAAGAGGATAATAAGTAACATGAGTTGTTACTAATTGAGGAAAAATAAAAGGTTAGTGGTGGCTAGGAATTAATTGATGGAATAGAAATAGTGTAGTAGAAACGAAAATGAACCAAAAGATGAAATGAAATTGGAAGAATTAGTAACATATCAAAGTCAACAAAGATAGTGGGGAAATACGGCACTATTCCCCTTCTGTAACAAACCAATGATAGCGGGGGTTTGTGGTTTTAATTGGTTTATGTTAAAATTTCTTAAACCGTTACATAATTTATTCAATTGGACTATGAAGGGATGTTCAATTAGGAACTACAAAAGAATGACATTATTGTAAAATATAGTGGGTCATGTTTAATTAGAGATGAGAAACTTTAAAAAAATAGAGATGAAAAACATCTCTAAAGCATGCCACATCATCACAATGAAAGCCTAAGAATAGTTCAAGTTTCTAATTCAAAGATATATAGATAGATTTGCGTTTGTGTTTAACTTTGAATCATTAATATTACTAATTATGAACAAGAGTAGTGAGAGACACATTGATTCCATCTAGGGATGGTAATAGGCCAGACCGACCTACAGGGGCCTACAGCCTAGCCTACGATAGGCCAGGCTAGGCCAAGCTTTTTTCTTAAATAGATAAGGCCTAGATTTTTTTTTAAAGCCTATTTAGCTTAAAAGGCCAGACCACATACCTCTCAAAAAGCCTCTTAAGCCGGCCTATTTAAGTAATATGAATAATATTATTTATTATTATATTATATTTTGTACTTTGAATTAAAATATAAATTTGTAAACTTTTTCAATAATTTAAGTTTTATTCGTATACATTAATTTTTTGCATATATAAATGTATTATTATAAACTAGAATAGAAATATGATACAATATACAGTGGAATTCCCAAAAACCTAGTGTTGATTATTAAAAGAGAGTTTAATCTAATTGAACTATTAGTTCGCGAGTCAATTTAAACTTAGATCATACTGCTTATTTAAAGATGTTCATAAGATATAGCTTTTAAACAGGCTAGCAGACCATATTGGGCTTTCAGAAGGTCAGACTCAGACCTAAAAAGTAGGCCTATGAAAGGCCGCAAGCCAGGCTTAGGCCTTGCAAAACCTAGCTCGGTCTAACCTATTCCCATCCCTAATTCTATCTGATAAAAGAGTGAGTGTTATACCGAGTGTTCAAAAGTGAGTGTTGCTAGCTAGCATAACACTTATCAACAAATGCAATATTGATATGGTTGTCATGACGCTAATGTGACACGTAAATTTTTTGACGTTCTAGTTACCGTTGTTACTGTCAATCACAAATAAAAAGCTTGATAATGACTTTAAATGTCACTGATAATAGGGTTAATGTTGATGTATCTGCAGAAAATATGGATTGAAAGTGATGATTGATCTTCATGCAGCACCTGATTCTCAAAATGGATATGAGCATAGCTCTTCAAGAGACGGTTCACAAGAATGGGGCAAAACAGATGAAAGTATCAAACAAACTGTTCAAGTCATTGACTTCCTAACTGCAAGGTTCATACATCACATTACATATAAGTAATGAAGCACGGACAGTTCTCGAAATAGGGATGTCCCGGTGTCAGAGACGCATTGGTGTTCGACACTGACATGACACCTATGATTACACTGAATTATGTCATTTTCTTAAATTATTATCGGTATCGGTGTGTCAATGTGTGTGTTGTGTCCGTGCTTCATAATCATTCCATGTTATTTGTATATTAAATATATAATCATTTCTATATTTTTTTGTGTCGTAGGTATGCAAAAAGTCCAAGTCTTTATGCAGTTGAACTTTTAAATGAGCCTAGGTCACCTGATGCAACACTAGAAAGTTTGAACAAATACTACAAGGATGGTTATGAAGCAGTGAGAAAGCACTCTTCTACTGTATTTGTGGTGTTCTCAAATAGATTAGGATCCTCCATGCCTAGAGAATTCTTCCCTCTTGCTAATGGCCTTATGGGATCGGTGATTGATGTCCACTACTACAGCATCTTTGGAGATGAGTTTACAAACATGACTGTTCAACAAAATCTTGATTATATTTACAATAATCGATCATCAGATTTGAATTTTGTTACAACCTCAAATGGTCCTCTTATTTTTGTCGGTGAGTACTCTTCAAATTAATGACCATTCTTTCTTTTTCTGAATATAAATCAATTTTTAATCAAATAGACTAACGACTAGAATTTTACCATATAAGGTGAATAAGTGGGGTGTCTTGGTTCGAACCCCAACTCTTGCATATATTATGCAATACCCCTACCAATTAAGATAAACTCACGGAGACAGTATATAAATTGTTTTACTCATCATTTTATAGTGACATTTCCAAATATAGACACTTTATATGAAAAAATCGACTAACAAGTATTCAAACGACCAATGTAATGTCAAGAGAGTTGATCAAATGAATCTCTTTAAAAAAAACTTGACCATGAGTTCGATTCTTTGACTTGTCCATTTGAGAGAAAATCCAACCCAGTATAAAAGAAAAACGATATTATTGTCTATTTGAATATTATTATAGAGAACCCAAAAAGTCTAATCCATAGAGAATCTTAGGATGCATGTTGGATAAATTATAAATTCAATTATTTTTATTTCTCTAAATCATTTCCATTTTTTTTTCTTTTCTGAAAATGTAAATTTGATTCAAGGTGAATGGGTTGCTGAGTGGCAAGTTAAAGGAGCTACAAAAAAAGACTACCAAAGATTTGGTAAGGCTCAATTAGATGTTTATGGGAGAGCAACGTTTGGGTATGCTTATTGGGCATTCAAGAACGTGAACAAACACTGGAGTCTAGAATGGATGATGAAGAATGGTTATATCAAGCTCTAACTACTTTAAAATTATTATTATATATGATCATCTTGTAAGGCTTTATGTCCTTTAAAATTATGATTATATATGATCATTGTCGCAAGGAAGGATAGGAAAAAGTGCAGATCTCAATATTTTTATAATGGAATAAAAAGTGCAGGTCCCAACTGTTTAATATTCTCATATTATATTATTTACCAATCACATAAAATTTCATATTAATTAGACTTTTTTTTTTTGAGAAAATATTAATTAGACATTTGTAGCTATGTGATCTACTTCTTTCAACCAAAAAACAACTATGTGATCTATTAGTTGAAATTGACTTATAATTTTGAAATGCTTATATTCATTCTCCTGAAATTATTTGGTGGTGAAGATGAAATGGTTTTGAAGTTTTATGAAAATATGTAGAGTTGATCTATTCAATAAAAACTCATAAATAGTTAGAGAATTAGTAAAATCCAATGATTATTGTTAGTTATTAAACAAAGTAATTCATGTTAAAGTTATTCGAGTAACTTGGTCCTCCTTTATAAATAGAAATAGAAATACCTATAATGTAATAAATTTCTTATCCTATTGTTCTTCCTGATAATATTTTGAGGTGGTGGTAGAGAGAAGTGTGTAGAACTCTCATGAAGTGTGAAGATACTCTCTTGTTGAATGCGAAACTAACAAAGACATGAATATTTTGAAAAATTCAAGAGTGACAAGAAAACTATTTTAATCTTTTCTCCTCTATCAAGCAATGTGTGGAAAATGAGTTAGAGAAAATTTCAAATGCAAGTATGCAACATCCACTAAAAAGACGTAGGAGAAGCTTTAAACCTTTTGCAAAGATGATGACAAAGTAAAGAGATACATAAGTTATATACTCAATGACTTAAGTTTTTTTTTTTTCTTTTATTTGCGGTGTCCCAGTCTTGAACCTAGTTCACCAAGGTTGAAGAGCTAATTTTCAACCAAATGACTTATAGGAAAACCGGTAATGACTATCTTAGCCGAAGATATGATGTTAAAGCCCTTTAATAATTTTAATTGTTGTCTATTAAGTACCCCTAGAGGTCTCTCCACAAATTCTTTCAAGGGTAATTTAATAAAAAGCAATTCATTGTTTATAGGTTATCTATCATCTATCCTCTGTCTCACAAATAAAACACAATCAACAACATATTATTCCAAACCCATTTATTGAGAAGAATGTAAATCAAGTTTAACATAACAATGAACATCAATATTTATAGCATAAAAACTAGTTTAAAACACGACTGGTTTAGACAAAGATTTTATTTTCAAGCTGAAATTAAAGGTTGATCAAAACGATTTCTCTTCACCACGAGAGAAAAAGAGACCAGAAGGACTACCATCTTGTAGCAGTGCCAATCGCACAATAGGTTCAGCACCTTCATCAGATGTTACAGCACCATTACCATGAGTCATATCAGTTTTGACAAAACCAGGGGAAATAGCATTTATCGAAAATGAAGGGTACTTCTTGGCAAGAACTCTTGTGTAGGCATTAAGAGCAACTTTTGAAACAATGTATGCAGAATTCGCTCGGGGCCAACCTTTAGTTTCATGTGAACCCTCCTTATAATCCTTTAGAAATTCATTCATAATTTCATCAATCTTTTCTTCCGTAAGATTTTCAACATCACTTAGTATTTCTTTAGGTCGTCCATTTGCCAAAATCTGCGGAAAAATTACATTAGAATAAGCAAACCTTCAATTAGTTATACAAGTCATAAAGAGAGACCAAGTTATATTAGATAAATTTCTCGAGTTGGGGAAATTCTTATAACTCTGAAACAATTTTGATCAAAAAATAGAAAACCATGATGAGTAGATCACCCTGATTATGACATATCCACAAAAATACTAAACATAGGCTAAGTATGTTGTACCTCCAACCTTCCAATAGAGGAAGAAACATTGACAATTTTGGGTGAGCTTGAACACTGAAGAAGGGGAATCAGAACTGTAGTTAATTCTTTGGTTCCAAAATAGTTTGTTCTTAGGCCTTTCTCAACTAATTCATAGTTTTCAAAATATATTTTACTCCACTCAACTTTGCTAGGATCTACCTGCGCAACTCAAAACAAGAAATTACTTAGTTTCCTCCAAATATAGTGACAAGGGAATATACTATATACTTTAAAATTGGTCAACATTAATTCCTTACATTGAGAAATTCAAAGACAATTTCATTAAATTTGATTTTCAATATATTTGAAATTTAATTTTAAATAAAACATTTTAAGCTTTTGTTGTAAACACAAAATGAAAGGATGGATGTAATTAAGTGATCGTCATACCACAACACCAAGAGCAGCCAAAGCTTCACCATCCACTTGTGCTCCTACAACTCCAGCATTGTTTACCTATAGACAAATTTTAAAGTATTTGTGGTATGACAAGATGTGCAAGAAATTATAAAGACAAAAGTATTTGTGGGATGACAAGATGTGCAAGAAATTATAAAGACAGATAAAAATATTTAGCTCTATATTTCATTTTGCTAAACAAAAACTTTAGGTGAATTGAGTCGCAGCGACCAACTAAGATCAAGACAAACTTGAAGGAGAGCTTTAAACTTCATTTTAGTCTTTAATTTGCCATTTTTTAATTTATAGGTGACACAATGATGCCCTACGAGATAAATTTTTGTGTACGGATTTTACGGTTCTCTTTAAGATTAAAAATGAATTGGTAAATTACATTTGGCTTCTCTAAAATAAATAAAGATTGTCTTACCTCAATCACACACACAATATAATCAAGTGTTTTGTGAAGTCTTATTGGTACTTAGAAATCATGTTGTATCTTTCTCAAAATAATAGTTGTTATATTCTTTTGTTTCACAAAAGAAATAATTTTTTTTATAAAAGAGATAGATATGACCATTTTTTTAAAATAATTTCAAAATTAGATCTTGAATCTGGGTATTTGTGTCTATCTAATATTTTCCAATGAAATATTCCCATTGTTTAGAGAAATTGAGAATATATTCATCCACCAAAAAGAGCATGACATATACTCCCTCATACACCTTTTCTTTTCCAAGGCCCTTAAACCATGTGATAGGGATTACTCAATGAATCATTTTATCTTAACTATTCCCAACAACATAACCATAGTCCATGTAACACGCACATATGACTTTTTGAGTTTCCATAATTGAATTTTTTTATCACATAATTCCACAAGACACTAGCAAGTCAACAATCAACTTTATCTTATTGGTCCCTCCCTTCATCAAATTTCCCTTTGCTTCTTGCTAGGAACAACTTGTGCTCTAGCTCAACTTTATTTTAATATTATATTTCTATGACACTTCCTAACATATCCTAAATGTTACTACTTTTAAATTAAATATAGTTATGAAAAGAATAGACAAAAAAACCAAGAGAGTTATCATACCAAGATATCAAGTTTACGAAATTGGTTTTTGAGGAAATCTGCAAAAGATCCAATACTTGTAGGATCTGTGACATCAAGTTGATGGAAAACCACATGGCCAGGAAGTGCTAGATCTTTTAATTTATCAACAGCTTCAAGACCTCTCTTCTCTTCTCTTGCTGCCAGCACCACTTTGATGCCATTAGAAACCAATTGCTTGCATATTGCAAATCCAATTCCCCTATTTGCTCCTGTCACAACTGCAACCCTAGAATTCAATAAAATAAACTGTGTTAAAATAATCGGTCTTTGAATCGGATACCGAGTTAAAAAAAAAGTTTATGAAATTTGTAGGTCATTGGATTAGTTGAAGAAAACAAGGCAAATAAAACTAGTAGTACCTGTCTCTTGCTTCTGCCATTGATATGTGAATACAAACTTCTGCAAAATGGACTGTTGTTATGTAAAATAGTTCTTTGCAAAATGAAGAATTATATTTAATAAATTATAATCGAGCAGTGTGAACATCAATATTTATTATAAATGTAAATAATTTCAATTGAGAAAGTAAATAAAATAAAGTAATCTTATGAATTAATCATTTAAAAAGATGAAATTAATTTAAATCAATTAATTATTTCGAAAATCATTTAGTCCATATACAGTTAATCACAATTAATAAATTATAGTAAATAATAATTTCCTTAATTAAAATTAAGATTTATTTTTTATAATATAGATATAACTTAATGTGATATTCTAGACAGAAGAAAAATTATCAACTGCAATTTTTTTTTAAACAGAAGAAAAATTATATTAAATAAAACTAAAAAGATACAAAGACTAGGGGGTTTTATAGCTGACCCAACTACAACCCAAACTGAAATACAAAGTGTAAAGCAAACCTAGTATATTAGACCTATTCTATCCTTTCAAATAATCATCACTCATCAGAAGCGCAATTCAGCGAACCCACATGCGGGTGCGAAACCAAACTATAAATAAAATGAAAGCGAACATTTGCAAAAAAAATAATGTAGGGTATAAAACTGGTCAACGGATGGACCGCCGACACGGAATCCAAATCCATGTATCAACAATTCCCTGAACAAAGCAGCAAGTATAAAAGTTCTTTCGAGCATAACAGTATTGGAGTAAAGACATGTCCTACACCTTGATACCTGCCGATCTTAACAGATCCTAAGAATCAAAGAATCAAAGGTTCAGACTACCAAAACAACCGATTTTAATCCAACACGTAAGAACTCAGATCAAAGGATAAGTTCAATACGTTAATAACCAACAACTCTTTCATAGTGCAAATGCAATTAAATTTCCTGATCTCGTAACTATGTAAGTGCATTCTCAAATTTTATTTATGGAATTTGTTCCATAAAAAAGCAAATGAAAAATAAAATTATGTTAATTTAAGTATATTTTAGGATAGACAACATCAAATATAGTGAAATTGAGTTATATTTTCTTGTATTTTGAGACAAAAAAGATGAAGAACTTTTTTTTTTTATTATATTCAAGAATGGATGAAATACGTAAAATAGTTTTTCTTTAGTTTTATTGTCATTTGTTAATGCACATTTCTTATAGTTTAGTATTATCTTATTCACACTCTATTTCTGACGGTCGTTGTTTCAATTTTATTTCATATTCCTAATACATCTCTTAGATTCAGGGCTGTATATGAGGCAGGGCGAGGAGGGCAGTTGTCTTAGGCCCCAAAAAATAAATATTAGAAAATGTTAAAATCATATACATTTTAATTGAAAAAGGACATATTAAGGAATTGAATATCTCATTTCCTCTAAGCATGGTAAAAACTACCATCTTCAAGAATATTATTTTCATACTTTAGAATTTTATTTTTTTTTAAGAATAGAATATGATATAGAAAATTATCATATTAGGTTCGCCGTAAGCCATCAAAGTCTCATTAACGGCCTGCTTTGATTCTCAGTGCTCGACTATTTTAAGTAGCTTTTACATATGCCTATTTTCTCTTCTCTTCTATCAACTTTAACTGTAACACATGTTTTCAATGAAAATACACGATTCACAACACAATAGTTCCACTGCATACACAATATACTCATAATTCTATTGTTTGATTCTTTGGAGAGCATGGATAATGAAGGTTTTTTCGTACAACATTTCAATGATCGGGAATATGAATTGTCTATTATTCTTCCAATCTCATTCTTTTATATATGCTCACACTTCAGTATTTGATCTTTGTTGTGAAAGTGACTCAAAATTGGAGAAATTGAAGTTTGCTGAAACTGTCAAAATCGGGGCCCAAATTGTGTTGTCCCGAGCCCGATTTTGAGTGGTATTTTTTGTCTGTTGGTTCGACAAAAATCGGTGGCCGAATGGAGGAATTCGGGGCCCAAATTTTCCAGCAGAAAATATAACAGAAACACATTTTTGAGCTGAGATTTGTTCCAATTTTATGAGGGATACTTTTACTATAAATATAGACTTTGTATCAGAGTAAACCTGGAGATAGAGGGGGCTGAAACAAGGGTTTAGAAAAGCAATAACAAAACTACGGTTTGTATAGAGTTTGTCTTTTGGCAACAAACACTAGGGTTTAAGGGTTGATTCACCTTGGGAAACACTATTAGGATTGAGTCTCTTGGTCACTGGAAGAGATTGGGGCTTTGGGTAGAATTAGGCGGGAGACTTATTCTTCTAACCCATTGATATCTCTTTTGTAAAGTTACTCATCATTATAGTGAAACGGAGGGCTGCTCTCTCCCTCAGACTAGGTCAATTTGGACGGAACTGGGTAAACAAATTCTTTTGTGTTCTCTCTTTCTTTTCTCTTGCTGTTTTCTACTTTTACTTGTGATTATAATTGTTCCATACACTTTGTTTTGATTGCTTGATTATCACTTGCACCACACATCAAGTTTCTTATTGGTGTGATTTTCATCGAATTCACAAAAATTGGCGCCCACCGTGGGGCAAGGGTCAAAGGAACCAACCGCGGCATCGATGTGGTTAAAGTTCGAATATTTGTTAATGACAAAGTCTTTGGCTCATCGGAAAGTTCTAAAGCAACAACTTTACTCATTCAAGATGGTAGAGTCAAAATCCATCATGGAGCAACTTGTGGAGTTCAACAAAATCATTGGTGATTTAGAAAACATTAAGTTGCGTCTTGCGGATGCGGGTGCTCTGATGGTGTGGTGGTGTTTAGAGGATGAAGAAGGTGATGTTTCTCACCTTGGGATTGATTCCTAGTGGAGCGGTGGTCGTCTGGAGACACGTTAAACATTCAAATTAGCCTGGAGAGGCGGTGATAAGAATACTCATGATCAGTCTGGAGAGGCGGAGGTAACAATACTCATGATCTACCTGTTGAGGTGGAGTTTTAAGGTTGAAGACATAATGGGATGCACACATTTGCTAGTTGAGAGGTTGGAAGCTCAGCTTGAGGTGAAGTTGAACACACCGGTAACGGTACGGCTATGGAGAACCTTGGGTGCTATGCTCTAGTGGTGAGCAAGGAATTTCTTCATGACGACGGAAGACATTCCGGAGGTTGAAGAATGTATAGCACGACTCGTGGGATTACCCTAAAAAAAGGCCAATGGTGATTGGATGCAAGTTGATCTTCAAGGAAGCGGGAGATATCCTGTGTTGGAGAGGTTATGGTGAATGCTTGCGGAGCTACCTAAAATTCCTAGTGTAGTTGGACTGCAAGGACTTTCGAGAAGGAGGAAGACATTCTGATGGCTGAAGAGGTTAAGGTGTGTACTTGTGGAACTACCTAAAATTCCTTGAGTAGTTTGAACACAAGGATCTTCAAAAGGCTGGAAAGCATTCCAATGGTTGAAGAGGTTAGGGTGTAAACTTGTGGAGCTACTTGGTGTAGTGGGAAGCAAGGGAAAGAGCAGCATGGTGGTTGATGTTAAATTGGCATCATCACTAATTTAGAGTCAAGGTGGAGATTGTTGTGAAAGTGACTCAAAATTGGAGAAATTGAAGTTTGCTGAAACTGTCAAAATTGGGGCCCGAATTTTGTTGTCCGGAGCCCGATTTTGAGTGTTGTTTTTTGCCTGTTGGTTCGACAAAAATCGGTGGCCCAATGGAGGAATTCGGGGCCCAAATTTTCCAGAAGAAAATATAACAGAAACGTATTTTTGAGCTGAGATTTGTTCCAATTTTATGAGGGATACTTTTACTATAAATATAGACTTTGTATCAGAGTAAACCTGCAAATAGAGGGGGCTGAAACAAGGGTTTAGAAAGGCAACAACAAAACTAGGGTTTGTATAGAGTTTGTCTCTTGGCAACAAACACTAGAGTTTGAGGGTTGATTCACCTTGGGAAACACTATTAGGATTGAGTCTCTTGGTCACGGGAAGAGATTGGGGCTTTGGGTAGAATTAGGCGGGAGACTTATTCTTGTAACCCATTGATATCTCTTTTGTAAAGTTACTCATCATTATAGTGAAATAGAGAGCTGCTCTCTCCCTTAGACTAGGTCAATTTGGACCGAACTGGATAAACAAATTCTTTTGTGTTCTCTCTTTCTTTTCTCTTGCTGTTTTCTACTTTTGCTTGTGATTATAATTGTTCCATACACTTTGTTTTGGTTACTTGATTATCACCTGCTTCACACATCAAATTTGTTATTGGTGTGATTTTCATCGAATATACAACAATCTTCTTTGTTCTTGTATAAACTTACGAGGTAAACCACCTGGTGTTCTTTTCATGTTAAGTTTCTCTCCACCTGGAATGAACTCTATTTATTGTGTGATTTATCGCTACTCTTTTCTCGCCTGAATTTGTATTCTGTTTAGTATTGTTTGTTATATAAACTTAATATGAGATGTCGATGGTGGATTTCCGTGTTGTATCATTTGTTATGCCTAGGTGAGCACCTTGAGTATTATTCATGTTCGATCTTGCTATAGGGTCAATCTAATGCATTTAATAGGAAAGTTGTTCTTCAGACATCTAGTGTTAGCTCGTGGGCGCCCTGAACTTGCAAAAATACCGCTAACAACAATTAACTATTGTATACTACAAATTGGTAGTTGATTGTCGTTCCTTCTAATGATCATTAATTGCACATTGAGTATTATGTAACCAAAAAAAAGAAGCTTCTATAGACAAAGTGACCAACATCGATGAAACTCACAAACTACGAGGTCCCTGATATAAATTCGGTTAAAAATGATCAACTTAACAATTTTAGTATTGTCAATAGAACTAGACTCTTTTTTAACAGCAATTTAAATATAGACTTAGTCTACTGTTAAGTCATTTCTTCTATTATGTTAGTAAAAGTTTAATTATTATATCCATATTAGTCAAAGTTTAATTATTATATCCATAGTCTAAATAGGTAGCTCATGTGGCGACATTTTTTATGTCACTGCGCTATACAAGACCTAATATTGAAGTGAAAGGCGTTGGCAATGGTATCTTTGTTGGAACAAGGGTGTTTCACAAGTCACCTATTGAGTTTTGACAATAACATGGTATTAAAAATAATCAATTGGATATGCTAAACAATTTGTTCAAGTGTGCAGGATCCATAATCAAAGTACTATTCTTAGAGATTCTGATTGAACAAGTTCAAGAGCAAAGGAATTTATTTGAAGCTTAAAGCATCTGGAAGAATGAGTCTGAAGAACTGCGTCTGAAGAAACGAGTCTGAAGAAGAGCTCCTGAAGACACGTCATCAGAAGCAAGAACATTAGAAGCACTGATCATCAGAAGCATATCTCGCCAGAAGCTACTTCACCAGAGTTGACAAAGGACAGTGTACGAAGTGTACGGCCACGAACTCTGCAACCACCTTCTCTGCAATGTTTGTCTCTACAAC
>Ga0228711_1000394_pt1 | contig 51487 bp, 23 predicted proteins | sample MedpolnodulmetaG_2_FD_177996 | JGI IMG/M metagenome (GOLD analysis project Ga0228711, IMG submission 177996) | Root nodule microbial communities from Medicago polymorpha collected in Santa Monica, California, United States - brown nodules | ecosystem: Host-associated > Plants > Roots > Nodule... | reverse complement strand
CTTTGCTCTTGAACTTGTTCAATCAGAATCTTTAAGAATAGTACTCTGAATATGGATCCTGCACACTTGAACAAATTGTTTAGCATATCCAATTGATTATTTTTAATACCTTGTTATTGTCAAAACTTAATAGGTGACTTGCGAAACACCCTTGTTCCAACACGTTAATATTATGTTAAATAAATGTAAGTTAAAACTAAAATCACTACTTTTTTTATTGATGAAGACAATCATTCTCCGCTAAAAAATCTAATATTTCAAATCTTTACTTATTTATTTATTTTTGTGATAGATGTCACACTCCACCCCTCACCTAAACATAAGTTTGTTAACATAATTAAATCTATCTCTTTTAATCCGCCATTGTAGCAACGTACAAAGAAAAATTGTTTTGTCTACCAATAGCAGCAAACTCACAAATCAAATTCAAAAGCAACATTCAATTATCCGTCCTTTATTTTTATTGTAATGGTTGATTAACATAGTTGGTGATAGGAGAGGTTGGTGTCTATTACAAAATTAGAGTGGGTGCGTGTAACATTTAAAAAAAACTCAGGACTGGGAGTTAGATCAATTTAATTTTTCCATCCAATTCAATCCCACTTCATTTTATTAAAAAATTTAAAACTTGTTTATTGTAGAAAAGAAAAACAAATCCTCCTTCCAAACAAACTCAAGATATTGTTAAACCACATGTCGGTAATAATAGACAACTATGCCAACTTGTTAAAACTTGGTGATGACTGGTTGCTTTCCTTTTGCACAAATCTAATTCACAATTGGTTTCTTTTATTCAAATAATTATCTTTAGAACTCACCACTTTAAGTAACACAGATATTTCTACTCAATATACTTTAGTTTAATAAATTGGTTCTTTAATAGACCAAAAGGGAAGGAAAAAAAAAACCATTCTTCGCAGCCAAGAATGAAATTTCTAAGACATAGGAGTAAAATTAGCAACCATGATATCAAGTATCAACATTACTCTTCATGCTTGAATTATGTGGGAACAAAACTGTGAACCCACAACACACACTCAGGTATGGGCTCTAGTAGTGAATTAGAAAACCAACTGGGGCAAAGTCAACGCTCTAAAAAAAAATTCTGCTAACAAATGTTGTAGGATTTTTTAAGGATTTTAAATCATTTTTTTTAAAACGTTAAATACTACAATTTTTATTATATAATTTTTTATATATATAAAAATATATTATTTAAGGTCTTAAAGAGTGTTTTGGAGGTATTCGTTAGCATTGTAAAACCCCTTATTTTTAAGAAAAACATAAAAATTCAACAATAAAGACATCGATTAAAAAATATACACATGAGAGCTGGCCATAAAATCAAGATATCTTATATACTATCCCATCATGCCATGATAATAATGTAGATAGATCTTCTGAGAAAATTGGGGTACAGTGTGAGAGAGTTATAAAACTAATAAGCAAATTATATCGGTGGATGCAACTATATGCTTCATTGTTTCAACTTTCAACATCACACATCATGTAAATGTGCTTCGTTGTTTTCTTTTCTAAATACGAGTTTGTTGCAACATAGTATGAGTTCTACTTCTCATGCTGTCCTAATCTCATTTGTGCTTACTTTCAGTTTTCAATTAATTAAGCTGTTGCTTGATAAATTTTCTTTTGAAATATATATGTCAGTATTGGTTTGGAACTTGATAGTGTGCTCCTTGTCAATGTCTCGGGTTTGATTCTTCCGAATATTAATTTAGGTGAACTAATTTATCTTATTGAAAAAAACATGTAAGTAAAAGAAGTTAACGTGCTAAAAATTGTTAGAAGAACATAACACTAACGTGAGTAACATACAGGATTTAAAAACAAGTAATTGCAACGTCTAATACAAACTTTTAAGAAACAATATTTCGAATGATGAAGGTGAGTGTAAATAGTCAGTAAGGTGTCCGATAGACGTAAATAATTTAATAAAATTTATAAAAGTGAGTGTAAATAATCAAGTGGATGTAAGTTTTCAACTTATTTCTTAATCATTTTAGATAGGTATAGGTTGGTAATATGTTTAGCAGCCATACATCTATAGAAAGTGGTGTTTAAAGAGATTTCTACGTTAAGAAATGAAGCTTATTTTATATTATTGTTGAACCAGAAAATTAGCCCAATGATTCAACTATAGCTTTTAATGGTGTTTCAATTTTTTTTCCAAACAATTACGCCAAGAAAGAAATTGTGCCCATCAACCGCTAATTTCTTAATTACTCTAGAGAGCGCTAAGATGGTGAATGTAGATGACTAATTAATTAATTAAAAAAACCATGAATAAAGAGATGAAAACATATTTTCTTTTGACCAAAAAAAAAAAAAAAAAAAAAAAAGAGATGAAAACATAGAAGTACAAGTAAAATAGGATTCTGTATAGATTTTTTTGACAAAGGGATTCTGTATAGATTGATGTGTGTCTAATTTGATATATGAATATTTGGTATTTATTATAGGAAAAAAAAAATGAAATCCTAACTCCTATCAAGTATCAACCATGACTTTAGCTGACTACAATTATGTTCTAACAACCTCGATTAGCTCGTGCGTGTTCTCTCTTCTTGATGGTGTCTCCCTTAGTACTTAAGGTCATGCTTCCTTAGGGCACAAATTAAATAGTTTAAAACAAAATTAAAAAATGAATTTTATATTAAAAATATAATTTTTGAAACTTTTAAAATATTAAATACACAATTTTTTAAAAATGTTTTATATTTGTTTTCTTAATCTATCTCCCAAGGACATAAGTTTTATTGATGCCAACTTACTTCTTTTTAAATCCTTTAATTAATTTAAAGATAGAGACTACTTAATAGGGTTCCCTCAAAAAAGAAACCAGTAGTACTTAATAGGGTTGAATTATCTGCTTGCCTTGAGTAGAAGTTCACTTTGACATTAAAATGACTAATTAAATAGCCTCAGTTGCTAAAATTCGAGTATACTGAACTCAATTGTCTTTTATTTGACTCATTTTTATTTTGGCTGTAGTCCGTTTCTAAATAATCATTTAAATCATTTTTGGGTATAAAGAGGTACACTATCATTATAGGATACTTTCTAGTAGGCATTACTCCCTTCATTCCCCAAATGATTAAGTCTTTTGTTTATTTCACATATATATTAAGAAAAAAAATGTATAAATAAAATAGAGAGAAAAATTATTGAGTGCCTTGTGTTATTAGACATGACATCTATGAAAAGAATGAGAGAAAAGATATGAAACTATTGTAGTGATGAGAATGAATATTACTACAAATGAAAAATTTAGTTACAATGTGACACCTTAAGCCTATGTAATATATATATTTAGTATTTATAGGCAGTAACTAACTAGTAACTAGATGACTAACATATATCTCCAATAATCTCCTGCAGGTTAGAAGGTGTTCAAAACACTTTCAATTTAGGATGAACTATACAAAACTACACCAAACAGATGAAAAAACAAGGAGAGACATCGAAAATGATGAAAACATAGTCATCAAACAAAGTGCTTACTTTCTAGTAAGCACCAGTATATACTCTATCTTTGCAATTTTGTAAGGATACTAGGTTGATGATAGGTTGAAAGTGCTGGGTTAAAGTATTGTACTAAATCATGTGATGCTAATTAAGTTTAAAAAGGTAAAACTATGCATTACCCAAAATTTACTTAAAACTCCAATAAAAAATGCTTGGTTAGAGATGCTACAAGTATGTAAAGGGCAGAGGAATGGCTATCGACAAAGTGGTTATGTGCTAGCATGTTTGAACAACTACTCTCAATCTGAGACAGTGGAAAACCATTTTTGCATGTTGCATGTTGGTCTAATGGCTGGACGGCACAATTATATTTTGGTGCTGTCTGTTGGCTTGCACGTGCAGTACAATGCACATGGATCTGGTGTGGGTACGTATTTGGGTATAACAAAAATTATTATTAAATTTATAATGCTAGGACATTATTAATTTCAGTTGATAATAGTATATATATGGGTGCTAATTAAAGATCATTCTGTGTCAACTTTGTGGACCAACTCGGTATCAATCATTTTAGTCAACACATAGTATTTAATTTGGTAGTAGTTTTCTAATCATGTGTTTGATGAATATCGCCACGTACTAAACCTTGCAATATGATTGAGTGAAAGAAAATCAGATACGATTAAGGAAGAATAGTGATTAACCTTTGTATGTTTTTTGCAGCAAGTAAAGAACTAAAGGGAAGTTACGACAATCTACCACGTAGGTTAAGAAAAGGGCAAACAACCATTTTCATACTTCCTTCTAAACAAAAGTGTAACACTCACATTGATTCTTGACTTTAGTGAAAACACAAATTAATTTTCTAATATTTAGTGGCTATTTGATACTACGTTTGCGAAATGGAGTTTGATGAGAATCACGGTAGAAAATCACATTAATGTAGAAGTTAATATTTAGAGCTTCTGGAAATCACAGCAAAAACACATCGAGAAGAGTGCAAACGTGTTTTTGTGTGTTACAAACGGGAAGCCAAACACACGCTTAATCAGTTGGTCCCTTTAGCATGGGTTTGAACTAGGTTGTTGAACGATATCACACGTTTAGTGAGAAGCTTGAATATTTAGCTTCAACAAATCACGAAAGAAAGATATTGGGACGTGAGAAATTAAGTTTAGACGTGGAAATGAAACAACAATTAGTAGTTTAGACGTGGAATAGGTGTATTTATCCAATAACATCACGATTTTGTGAGTTGTTGGCCCACAAAACATGGAGTAGATGGGTGTGTGAGTTATGAGAGAAATGTTATTCACTACTGGGCAATTGATTCGTGGAATTATCGTGAGGATATTACTCCCGACAAGTAGCAATTTCCTTTGTCTACTCAAGATATTTAAGCTCATTTAAAGTCAATGTGAGATTAACCACTCACATTTGAATCCAACAATCTACACTTTAAGTGTGAGTTTCCATATATCTTACTTCGTGAGGAAGACTTTCGATAGAAGGATTCAATACCAATGTCCAGTTTTGCTCCCCTGTCAAGCCAAACTAGAGATTTTATACCACTTGTGAGGAACCAAGGAGAACACCGGGAACAATAACGGGCTAAAGGTTCCAGGACCCAAAAAAGACTTTGACTCCGCAACTCCATCCAAAATATAAAACAGTGAGTATATAAATCACATCTCTTATATATCCAACATGTTACTTATTCATCATCAATGCAGAAGTATCAACTCACACTTTTTTACCAAACAAGATATTGTATTATTAGTCATTGTCTTTGAATAAACATACCTTCTATGGTTGGTCCATTTTTTAAAAAGTTAACATTCTTAATTTTCTTTAAAGTGGTTAATTATAAAAAATACCACCTGATCATATATGCTTTTTTGGTTTGTATAGTAATGGAATATGAAGAAATCAGCCAACCTTAACATTTTAAACCAAACTAAAAGGAGATGAGAGGTACGCCAAAAACAAAACAAAAAAGACTTGCTCCAAAAGTGAAAATGTACATGCATCAATATAAACTAAAGTAACTATATAGGTGTTCTGTATGCAACAATCAATTATTGTAGTTTATTCCTCACATTAGCAATGTGAGTGCAGGTAACCCCATTTATGACATGAAAAAAATTGACATTTCCGTAAGATGTGGCCCTTTATAGTTAAAGCCACATAATAATGTTAATCACACTCGCAGTTATAACTTTATAAGGTTTTGAATTGAATACATTAACCATTGGCAAAGGCACAATTGAGTCCTTACATTTCTAACTACAATGACAATTGACAACAAAAAAAATAAAGGTAAAGATTAAGGATCCTTTTCAAATGTGGGGTATCAAAAGCACTTTGAAGGAGTCGTCCAATGATGTAGTGGCTCACAATCACAGACTTCATAACACAAAAGAAGAGATCACAGATTGATATTGCAATGTTGTTGTTATTATTGTTGCATGTCCCATATTCCACTAATTTCTCTTGATCACTCTTCATCAATCAATCCACATAACCTTTTATTTTATTTTTTACTCATTTCAGAAAATAAATGGTTTAAATCTATCCTAGAACCTTCCACTGTATATTTTGTGTCAAACCTAATCCCTAACTTTATTTGAAAGAGTGATCTGTCTCAAATGAATATAGTGGACATGTCACTTTCATATTCTTATTGGTATTTGTTGAGTCCACTTTTTGCCTATAAATAGGAAAGCTCTCACAACAAACCTAAGCAAGTGAGTTGAAGTGTATATACAAGAATCTCAAGAGTATACCTTCTTTCTACATTAGCACCTAGAGTTCTTTTCTTTCTGAAATTTCATAACATGGTTAGTTTTCGGTCAATGGAAGCTTTAACAAACTTAAGTAATTTTTTTTATATAAATATTTTTATATATGTCCTTAATTAATATTTCAGGAGAAGAAAATGAGTTGGACAGTAGGAGATGCTGTGGACTATAAAGGCTTCCCTGCTGATAAGTCCAAAACTGGTGGTTGGGTTCCAGCTGCTCTCATTTTAGGTTTGTTAAACTTCTAGCATAACCACTCGATCAAACTCTTTATACCTCATGAGGGGGTGTAGAATTAGAAACACATATATAGTGTGTATTTGGTGATGGTTTTGAAGAATATGATCCATTTTTGGAGAACTTTTCCTTCTCTAAAAATCCTCCTTCATTGCAACAGTAGCCTGAGACATAGACAAAGCTTTGACTTTAATACACATGATTATCATGAACTTTCCTAAAAAGTTTGAGGAGGTAGTTGGATCTCATAAATGATTTTAATTGCTTACTAACTGTAACAAGGTTTTAGTACATGTGTTACATTTTATATAACTTTACAACATCAGAAAATTACAATTATTTTTTGATCCAATAATAATGCTTTTGTTTATTGGCATCTCAACTTACAATTGCAAAAACCATATTTCAGGAAGTATAACTGAGAAAACAAATGGACAGTAATTTTGTAATCATATGTAAATTATTTTACTAATAATATATAAAATGAGTGCAATGATTTTGGGGGTTATGATTGCATATGAGGAAGAAGACAAACCAAACGAATATTGAAGGACAAACCATGTGAAATATCAACTACAGTCTATAGCACATGAAACAATTTCTGTCACTTTCTGTTTGGATTGGGGGGAAAGAGCATAATATTATATTTAAGCTTTTTGATGTGAATTAAGATACCAATATTCCTTAATCATCACTATTTTTTTTTATCTTATTTAATTGTTCCACTTTCTAAAAATTTAGTTTTACTTTAGGTGGCTTTTAGGATGGACTACTTTGTTCCTACATTTTGTCCTTTTTCAATATATTAAGATTCACTTTTCACTTACAATATATGTTTACCAACACAAATATCTTCTTATTCCATTTTATATTGCACTGAGCTAATCACCCTGATTCTCAAGAAAGAGCAATAAAACTGAAAAGTTTAAGAAAATATCCCCTGTTAATAATATAATGGCATATTTGCACTTTTGGTTGCTGAAAAGTATAGTCCTTTTTTATAATTGAACTTGTTGGTCCCTCTATTTTCACTTGTTAGTCCTTTTATTTTTTCTTTCTAAAAATGTGTTTTTTGCTACAAAGAAGGTGATTTGTTTCCCAAATATTGATTCTAAGGATAAAAAATATCACTTTTAAGACCGAAATTCACATTTTTTGGCATCTAAAGTCATAATTTATAGGGCAAGCAACATGGGTTGGGACTTGGGACTAAAATTACAATAAATGTGAAAATAGAGACACCAAAAAGTTAGATTGAGGACTATTTTTGTGAATTAATAAAATAGGAGAACCAATTAAGCCTAATATAAGAGATCAACTTTATCTTCTTAAGAAGAGGTTGTTAGAATAAATAAAAAGTTACTGTGAATGATGCATTTGTTACAGGGATTGAAATTGTTGAGAGGCTCTCCACCATGGGAATTGCAGTCAACTTGGTGACATATCTGATGGGAGTCATGCATCTGCCAAGCTCAACTGCAGCTAATACTGTGACTGACTTCATGGGCACATCATTTCTCCTTTGTTTGCTTGGAGGTTTTCTAGCAGATTCCTTCCTTGGAAGATATAAAACAATTGGAATCTTTTCTGCAATACAAACACTGGTTAGTTACATTACTAATAGTTTTAAGTTTCATTTATATTCCGCTGAACATCTCTCCTACTTAGGGGACCAAAATTGTGAAATTAAAAATGAGACCGAAATACTATATGACAAAAAAAGCCAGGGGACCAAAACTGAAATTCAGTCAAAATAATAAATAGTTTCTAATGTTTGTTCCAAACATTTCGAAGCGATTATTGTCAATATGTAACATCAAAGACTAACAGGACACATGTGACAAAACGTATGAGACCATTTATTATTTTAAGTATAGGTACTAAATTGATGGTTAATCGAACCAAACATTAGTATCAACGTATGTGTTCTTAGTTTCTCACTATATATATATATATATTAAATTTAACTTGGAGGGTATGGTGATTTCAGGGTACTGCAGCATTAGCAATCTCAACAAAACTGCCACAACTAAGGCCACCACCTTGCCATGCCGGTGAAAGTTGCAAGCCAGCGAATGGAATCCAAATGGGAGTCTTATACTTGTCGCTATACCTTATTGCACTAGGAACTGGTGGCCTTAAATCTAGTATTTCAGGATTTGGTTCTGATCAATTTGACGAGAAAGATGAGAAGGAGAAATCACAAATGACTTTTTTCTTCAATAGATTCTTCTTCTTCATTAGTTTGGGAACTCTTGCAGCTGTCACAATACTTGTTTACATACAAGATGAAGTTAGTAGAAGTTGGGCTTATGGAATATGTTCTATTTCTATGGTCATAGCCATTTTGATATTCCTATCAGGAACTACAAGATACAGATACAAGAAGAGTTTGGGAAGCCCTATTGTCCACATTTTCCAAGTTATTGTTGCATCGATAAAGAAAAGGAAGATGGAACTTCCATACAACGTTGGATCTTTGTATGAGGACACTCCTGACGATTTAAGAATAGAACACACCGAACAGTTCCGGTAAGCTCATAACTGTTTTACACTATCACTGCATATCCATTACACTCTTCGGTTATATATAGTTGGAATTTGTTATAGGTAGTTGCAAGTCGGTTAGGATTAATTCAGGTAAGTTAAGATTAGTTAGCTTAGTTAGGATCACTCTTCTTTTCTGTTTCTAATATTTTGAATTTTTTAGTTTTTTGGAGAAAGCAGCAATTGTGGTAGAAGGTGATTTTGACAAGGATTTGTATGGTTCTGGTCCAAACCCTTGGAAGCTATGCTCCCTAACAAGGGTAGAAGAGGTGAAAATGATGGTGAGACTTCTACCAATATGGGCCACAACCATTATATTTTGGACGACATATGCACAAATGATCACCTTTTCAGTTGAACAAGCCGCCACCATGGAAAGGAATGTTGGGAATTTTCAAATCCCTGCAGGAGCTCTTACAGTCTTCTTCGTCATCGCAATCCTACTCACTCTTGCTGTCAATGACCGAATCATCATGCCCCTTTGGAAGAAAATCAATGGAAAACCAGGTTTAAAACAACTCGATCTGTTATGCATATAACATCAACTATTAATTTAATTATCAACGGCCGATGTTACTCACTTTTTTCCTCAATATTTATAGTTAACTGATAATGCCAAATTTGAATACAAATAATTTACCAAAGTTGTAGCCAATGAGATCAAATACTTAATCCTTGATATAAAAATAACCAACATATTGCATTTTGGCTTTTTCAAAAAATAAAAACTAACATGTTACATATATATGTATATATATGACAAATGTTAGTGGATTATGTTAATTTTGAGGTTTAAATCTTGGACCTGCTAATTAGTACTACTTTGATGTCCCTCAGTTTATACCAACTGACCTGCCTGTTTTATATGTGTATCACAGGTTTCTCCAACCTACAAAGGATCGCCATTGGACTTTTTTTGTCGGCATTAGGAATGGCGGCTGCTTCTCTGACTGAAGTGAAACGGTTGTCAGTGGCAAAAGGTGTAAAAGGCAACCAAACAACACTACCAATTAGTGTTTTCCTTCTAGTCCCACAATTCTTCTTGGTTGGTTCTGGTGAAGCATTCATATACACAGGACAACTTGATTTCTTCATAACACAATCACCAAAAGGAATGAAAACAATGAGCACTGGTCTCTTCCTAACAACCTTATCCCTCGGTTTCTTCGTCAGCAGTTTCCTTGTGTCAGTTGTGAAGAAAGTAACTGGGACTAGAGATGGACAAGGATGGTTAGCTGACCATATAAACAAGGGCAGGCTTGACTTGTTCTATGCACTTCTTACCATACTTAGTTTCATCAACTTTGTAGCATTTTTGGTATGTGCATTTTGGTATAAGCCTAAGAAACCTAAGCCATCTATGCAAATGGGGGCAATCAATGGATCCTCAGTTGAAGAGAAGTGCTAAAAGTGTCTTAGGATTGGGAATTAGTCCCATCATCATATTATTGTTATTGGTACTTTTCTTGATTTCTAGATAGGAAGTTATGTGTATGCATCCAAAGAATGGGTTGAGTTTGATTTAGTACTCTTGGTGATGATACTAAAGAAATAATGTTTAGGTTGGCTTCAATGTGTAAAATTGTAACATATTATATGGTCTTTTCAAGGCCCTTTGTTACTCTTTTTTTTCTCAATCAGGCTTGCTTTGCAATATTTTTCCCTTATGTATATTATTAAGGGATACAGTTTCAATTTATAAAGAGAACACCCTTCTCACAGCAAATTTTGCAGCTACTCCTATTTTCATGGATAACAAATCTATTTAATTAGGGAAGAAACATGTGCTCTACTTCTATGACCGAAGTAAACACATACAAGGTTCCAATTTAATAAAAGTGATAGTCAAGTACTTCCTTCTTTTCATGCTAAGTGTTGAAGTGTATTTTAAGATTATACATATTTCGTAAAAAGAATTATTGAATACATTAATTTCTATGATAAAATGAATTTCATTAACTAAAATACTCTTATTATTTGAAATATAATAGAGGTATATATTAGTGGTAACGTAATTAATATTTCATTAGTGCTATAAAATGAAAAATAATAGGAGTCAAACAAATATTTCAAATCTAAAACTTAATATGAAACTAGAGAGAAGCTTGTATTTTCACGAAAGGATTGAAATTTGATAGCTTTACAAATTTACATGCAAGGACTAAGGGGGATATGTTGTAAAATGGAAATATTTATGAAAGCAAAACAGTTAGAACTTGTGTTAGGTTAGTGATCAGTCCATGCACGCCCTAATCTCAAAGTACATGGTTTAAATCTTGAGGCAACACAATTTTTTGTTTTGTTACAAAGTATCACTGAATTGCATAATTGCATGTACTAATTAAGAGGTTGTACTGCAGTGCATTTGCATATGAGCTATTATAAAATCAAGCTAGAAAGTCAAAATTTGAGTATCTATCTTTCAAAATATGCACTGGTATATGAGGGGTTTAGGAGGGGGGGGACACAATTGAGGACGAGGTTTGGATCAAATTATAAGGTGCTGGAATACTCATCAATCAATCAAACTACAGTTGCAGGTGATTCCACTTTAGTTCCATGGTTCAAGTTCAATTACTATTGAGTCAGAAGATAGTTACAGTGGCATGGTACTATATTCTTTATGTTTTGGTGTCTTTTCTTTCATCACATCATAATAATTGAATACAGATTTTATTTTCCTTGTCATCATATAAAGCATTCCAAAACAGTTATATGCCGTTGGAAGACTCTGCAGCAGCTTATGTTTGATTCGTTTGTAAAATTAATTTTGATAGGTTTGATTGTTTTAGGGTAGAATTATTTTATCTTTAAATTTAATTTTAACTTGATGTTATGATTGGTAGCTTTTAAGTTTAGAAACTTGATTTTTACATTAAAAATTGTTTAATTCATTTTTATCCGAGTGTATCCAACATAAATAATTTTATATTAAACTTATTTTTAATTAAAAATTATTTGCCATTACAACAATATTTCTTTTCTTATGATTGTTAACAATGGAAAATAGTTGAATCGACACAAGTTTTTGGACATACAAATCATTGAATTATTTGAAAAATACATATTGTATAATTCTTTTTTCTTTTATCTTTTTTCATAGAGTGCCTAAATCTTATGTTCAATGGTGTATCCACACAAGAGTTTCTCGTCAACTATATATTTAGAACATAGATTGCATGTAGTCAAATATTAGATACATATGCACTTTTTGCATATTTGTGGTCTTTAGATCGAGTCAAACTCTCTATTAAAATTTGGATCATTGGCTCTCAACACGGATGTAACGATTGAATGAATGTCCAATTTTTATCGGCTAGCAATCTAATTTCATATTCTCATATAATCATCTAAGTATTTGTTTGCTCCAGCGGTGGAAAAGTAAAAAAACGTACGTTTGAGGATAAGCTATATATTTGAGCTTTAGAAAGTGATGGCAAACATTAGTCAGAGACGTGAAAAATGGATCACAAATGCCAAACCAAACACACTATAAGAGAATCAATAAAGTCATCTGTTTGAAGGAACCAAGCAAATCCACAAAAAACAGTGTACATAAAAAAAATGATTGAATGAGGAAAGCAACTATGAATCAAGCAGTCCTATCCTCTTGCTTTAGGGGTGCGGTCGTGGACATAAACGGTAATAGGTTACTGTTAAATTAAAGGAATGAGGGGACACTAGAATCAGGGTCAACATATTCTTTTCCGTTTTTAACTAATTAAAATCATAGCGATTAGCGAGCCACCATAACTATTTATGGGCAACCATGTTAGTTTGATTCTTAACAAACCTAGCCGATAAGCACATCAAATTCATATCGACGTTTCTTTGAAATATAGTGATTCGGCTTTATGCATTCATCGATTTTAGATGTCGGTGATCATTTGATCAAGATCAAACAATCCTAGTTTAAGTTCAATATTTTAAATTATAAAACAAATATATCACGAGCGTATTTCAACATGCACTACGCTACTAGCTTTCAATTTTTTGTATACATTTAAAGTGTAATTTTTTTTACACATGCATGCTATCAAATCACTATATGATATCACATTGTTAGATAAAGATAAGTTTCTAAAATATGTATAAATATATCTATTTGGTGTGATTTGATTGAATGTATGAATAAAAAAAATTACACCATCAATACATAAAAGTCAAGGTGAACACAATGATATCTTGAAGTCTAATTTGATATAATGTACACGTCATCCAATTATTCAGTCATATTATATTTTTGTATTTATTTATTTTCAAAAGCTTGAATGAATTTTGCCGACGGATACCGATACTCAACCAAATTTTAAGGTATCTAAGAATTTACCAAATATTAATGAGTTTAATGGTGGTGAGTTGACGGACCAAAACAACTTTGCATACACAACCAATCAAAATATTTATAATTGTCACATCCACTAATATTTTTAATTTATGTGGCAACTTTGACATTATAATTACAATTAATAATTCTACCAAAAATAAATAATTTTGGAATGTGCAATAAACGGAATGCTAGAAACAAAATCGAAATAGAGATTTGAATCCAACTCTAATTATGTAAGACGAGGTGGTCCAACCGACTTTTGTTGGTATACTCTTACTACTACCAGTTCTTTCTTCCACGCTACTTTACTGATTTATCTTTTAAGTGTCCAACAATATATATCCATAGATTCAAAGTGACATGCATGATATGATCAGAATCAGAAAGGAACATAATATATTATTCGTATAATATAAGGTCCAAATTTTCCACTCTTCGGTATAGGTATCATTTCAGTTATCAGACTTTGAAGAAATATATGAAATGATATGTGGCCATGGCCCATGTGGGCATGTATCGAAGTACTGGTGGTAAATAACAGCCACATTTGACATTTCATAATTGGCCGTATGTTTATTCTCAACCATTGCTTTTATATCTGGTAACTGTGGCCGTGGGAAAACTTTCCTTTTAGGGAAAGAGGAAGAAAGTCAAATATACTTAGCACTTAGGTAAAAAAAAAGCCTGAGTTGATTAGAACTCAACTTAGATCAACTCGACTCGATAAAAACTTATTCAACTCAAAATGCAACTTGAAATCGATATGAATATCTATTTTTAACTCAAACTCATCTCGTTTTAATATCACCAACAATTCGATTCACTTTGTTTGTTCAAATAGCATAATTTAAAAGTCTTGTTTTTTTTTCTTCTCATAAAAAGGTAAAAATATTTAGATCTTTGACCTTTAAATTAATTCTTTTTAAAAAGATAAATAATAATATTTAATTAAAATAAAAGTTGTCTTAAGCATGACATGTAGAAATGACATGTAGAAATGATAGAATAAATTCAAAGTTTAGACGTGAATAAATATGTAAAACCCTTAATTTTGGTTAGTATAAATAACATTCCAAATTATTTGAACTAGATTAGATTTAAATGGTTAATGAGCTCTCTTTAGGACGAATCGTTCAGTAGAAATCAAGTTTGATTTCTAGTCGAAACAATTCTTAGTTAGACTTTACATATACGGTATACCTCTGAATCAAACTCCGAGTTATTAGGGTGTCTTTTCTCTTAGAACCGGAGGGTTAACACACAAAAAATATCAAATGGTTTTGGATTTGTGTAAAGTTTTATCTAGTTAATCTATATGATATAACTTACAATCTAACGATCAAATTTTAAAAATATATATGTAGTAAATTGATATTAAGTGTTGTAACATTAATGTAAGAGAAATGCTGGCAACACACATTCTAACACACACTTTCCAACACACTCTCTTTGATTGGTTAAAATTCACATGAGTCCCATCAAAGCATGTGGGTCCCATATGAATTTAGTGAGTCCCATGTGAATTTTAACCAAACAAAGAGAGTGTGTTGAAAAGTGTGTGTTAGAAGGTGTATTGCTAGCATTCCTCTTAATGTAATATTATATCGGTGTGATATGATTCCTCCTTTGTGTGCGTGTGTGTATATACTATATACACAATCGAGTAAACTTATGAACCAAACATGTCGAACTATATATAACTCAAGTTCAACTCATTTAATTAACAGTTTAATTTTTAGCTTATATTCTTCTCATTTAGTTCATGAACTAAGTTTACCAAATTAGTGATAAGTCAAATTTTCACCTATGTTTTATTGGCTTTTTCATTATCAGCACGTATCATCAAATGATACTATAAAAACAAATGTGAACGAATACAATTTTGATGTAAACGATGCAGTTGAATTCAAATTTCACTTCAATACAAGAACTACCTTACTACCATTTACACAAAAATAGCTCACCATGCTTTTTACAAATAGTTTTTTAGTCCACGCATCTTATCGTGAGTCTCATTTGAGTTGTGTAAGATTCTTAATAAAATGGTTAGTTGTGTTGATTTTAATGAGAAAATGAGTTTTACATACTAATTTTTTTCTTAATAATAATTGATTGAATAGTTAGATGAATTAAAATACAAAAAATAATGGTATTTCGGTGAAAAAAGATTAATGGTTCATCGATATCTTAAAGTAATAATTAATTTGAGGCATATAAATATTGCAAATGAGATAGTTATAATGGAAAAGAGGGAGAGTTGTTTATCATATTATTAGTTTCATTTTTTTAATTAGTTTTATTTTGTTATTATGCTAATATTTGTATTAAGAATAATGATATAGTTAGTTAGGACTTTAGTTTAGTTACTATATAAGTCACATGGTTGACTCATTTGTACCCATCTTTTCCATTCTTGTATCATTTCAACTATCATCAATACAATAGTTTTTCAAGCTTTTCTCTCTATATCCATGGATGCCATGTTTTCTAACAATTTGCATATTAAAAACTTACAAATAAAATTTAGCATTTTTACCCTAAATTCAAGTTACTCATTCACAGTTGTTGAGGAGTTTGAGACAGCATCAGAAGAAGCAACAACATGTTGATGATTGAAGGCCATTAAAATATCGACGACATACCACATCAAATCCCATAATAAGTATTGGGTATATGAGTGATATATCTTATACATCCGACGTTTAACACATTCATAATCGATGTAGACTAACAATCTCTCTCAAGTGTGAGTCTCTTACTTCTTATAATTGCATTGAAGTTACAACTAGTCGTATACGCCTCATGACTACAATGTTAAGAATACTTTTGATACAAGTATTCAATATAATAGGATCGAATCCCGCTCCCCCATCAAGCCTAACAAAGACTATGATACCATTTGTTGGGAGTCTTGAGAAATGGCAACAATAACAATAGACTAATGATCCGGGACAAGTGGACCACTAAGAGATTGTGACAGTTCATCCCCCATACAAAACCTTGAAACATTGAAAATATGGATTGCTTGTCTATACATCGAACTTTTAGCTCATTTATAATTGAAGTAAAACTAATCACTCACACTTAACGCAACAATAGTGATATTGGGATCCCATAACTAAATGTATATATGTTTAGCTTTTAAATTACCAAATGGATTCTCTACAAGAAAATGATTTACTTGGCATAATTTACAATTTTTCCTATGGATTTATTAAATGCTTGAAGGCAAACTATATGTTGATTCGAGTTAAACTATAATCAAATTATTTAAACATGATACCTTGTGGATTAAAATAGAATGCACTTGGAAGGAAAGACCACACTAAACCTAATCAATTAATTTTTTGGTAAAGATTAATCTTCGTAAAAAAAGAGTTTTAAGGCAAATTATAGAGGCTTACAAGTTACAACTCAAACTCCAGAAGAAAGAGCACCAGAGTTACTACAAATTTAAAAGCTAAATATGTTGGCCAAGAACATGCCTAAAAAATGCCATAAAGAAAAAATATCCAAAAGACATCATAGAAGCTTTGCTGGTCCTGTGAGGAAACTTATCTTCCAGATTGAATCCCTCCTCTACAAGATCAAGATAATTAGGCTCCAACAAAACATTGCTCCTATCCAAGTTAGAAGCTAAGCTAGCAACACGAAAATCGGTCCCGCTATCAAAACAGAGGTGGTGAGGATGTGTCATGTGTGTCAAGAATTTGTACAACTATTTTGGTCAAAAAAACGAAGAAAAAAAATTGTACAACAAAAAACGAGAAGATTTTGTTCATATATCAAGTATGAATAAAAGTTTCAAGATAGATTTTGTCCATGTGACATTTTCGTTAATTTTATGGTTGTCAATTTCTAAAAATGGGGAAGATGTGAGAAGTTTGTCAAGTTTATGGTTGGTAATTTCTAAAAAATGTACTATTCAATTTCTGGTAAGCTTGTAGCAAGATCACTGATGCCTAGATGAGATGATAATAAAACTTTGAATTTCTTTCCCAGAAGAATGACAATGAAATTGTAGGGCATCATATGCAACATATCAAGATAAACACAATGAAGCGTGAAAAGGTTGCAGTCACTACCAACAAATAGAGGTAACAAGATATACGTGAGGAAATGAGTTGAGGTGAATGCTCGTCACATGTATTGCTACTACTTGCTGGTGATCGCTACAAAGATAGCTAAAATCATGCATGTGTCAAGTTCACACATAAAAAGTGACCAGAAGTCCGAACTTGAAAATCGACTTATTTATTTTCCGAATGATAAACATTAGTAGTTAGATTAAATTTTTCTTCTTCGTCTGGGTTTGAAAATCGATTTGATAAAAGTGTAAATGAACAAAAATATAAAACATTAAATGAAACGGTGATCAAGCGGAATGTAGAATTTCTGCAAAACTCGCACAATAAAATGTATTTCATAAGAGTGTAAATGAAACAATATTAATCAATATAAGAAACATAAACTAGCATTGATGCATATCCTTTGTCAAGAAATAATAAAACACAGACTACGCTTACTCTCTGACTTTCATAGAGCACATCTAGAGCACTTGTAATATATTGCAACAATATTCTTGCTGTTAATTTCTCTCCAAACAAGCAGAACTGTTTTTGCTAAAAGCATTTTGATATTAAATATGTTTGTCAGAGAGAAAATTCTGGAGTTTCAAACTCGAATGGAGCATCTAGCTAAATGATCAGATCCAATAACTAAAGGCCCCTCTTGAAACTTTTCATAATCAACAACTCATGCAGGTTTAGTTAACTCTTTCAATGATTCAGATCAAAGCTACATTAAAATTGTATATCTGCTTATTGTTATTGTCATTAATGTGAAATATGTATGAGATCGTGCCATTTTTATTGATCCAGGTTTATAGAATTTTAGATAATTCCATCAATACTATCTAATCTAATGAAATATATAGTTGAAAGTCAGACAGAACAATCCATGCACCGGCAGAAAACAAATGCAGCCATGAAGAGAAGTATAAACACAAATTTAGCATGTAAATAACAAAGAAAAACTGCAGTTGTTGTAGTTTATCAAAGTTAAACCAGTAAATCCATCAACTTTGCAATTCGATATCAAACTTTGATAGCATCAATGAAGCTAAATTCATTATCTAATCCTAGTAAAATACAAGACACTGAATCAGCATATATGAGACAAACGTCAATCTCAGACCAATACACAACTAATATAATCTATATTCTATAATCAAATTACTTAAACATGACATCGAGTTCAAACCTTTGTGGGTTAAAAAAGTAGTTAGCAGGAAAAACCACACTAAACCTAGTCAACTAGGTTTTTAGGTAAAGATTAATAATTTGTAGAATTGATGAATAATTCGGACCGATAATATGATTAACAACAAAAAACTTATAAGGCAAAAAAGTGAGGCTTACAATAAAAAAAAACTCCAGAAAAAAAACAATACACAGATACCACAAATTTAAAAGCTAAATATGTTGGGGAAGAACATGCATCGAAAATGCCATAACGAAAATTGTCCTAGAGATATCATAAAAGCTTTCCTGGTCTTGTGAGGGAACTTACTTTCCAGATCTATCTTCTGCAAGATCAAAACAATCAGGCTCCAACAAAACACTCCCCCTCTCCAAGTTAGAAGCTAAACTTAGCAACACGATAATCGCATCCGCCGTCAAAAAAGAGGTGATGAGGGTGTGTTGAGAATTTGAACCGCCAGAAAGGAGAAGGTTTTGTTGGTATATTAAGTGTTGAGCAAAGTGTTTCGAAATAGATAGAAAAGTGAATGTTGGAGAAATTTGTTTTATGAAAATAAAAAATAAAAATAAAAAAAATTGGAAAGGTTGTCAATTTTAAAATTATTTACTAATCGTATTTTTTTTTTATGGTGTCCGAGGTTCGAACCCCAAATCCTTACCAACTAGCTAAGCTCACGAGAACATTACTGGTCGTATTCAAAACCGGTGGAAATAGTAACTGTCAAGAGAAAAAGAAGGAAAAAAACTTCAACACTACAGTTAAATTTTCATTAATTGTTTGACGTCTCTACCCACCACTTTAATTAAAGCCATGTCGTTTTTCAAACAATCTTATAAGGTACGTCCATCATATCGTAAATAATCAAATGTACGGAATTGAACCCTTTTTAGTTTTAACCAATAGATTAGCCTTGCTTAATTACGTGGGTTTCTATTTATATTTCGAAAATACCCTGGTTCTAATTGAAAAGTTTTGAATATTTTCCACTATGCTAACAAAAGATAAGATATAAAATACTTGAGTAATTGTAATGAAACATATAGGTCTAGTTTAAATTACTTGTAAGCTTGCGATAAGATCATTAATTGCCTAGATGAGATGATAACAAAACTTTGAATTTCTCTCATAGAACAATGATAATGAAATTCACTTAGTTCAACAAGAAAGATGTGCCTCGAGGTAAATTGCAGAGTATTGCATACTCAGAAAAGCAACATGTCAAGATAAACACAACGAAGCGTGAAATGGCTGCAATCAATACCAGCCAATAGAGGTAACAACTAACAAGATATACGTGAGGAAATGAGCAGAGGTGATTGCACGTCAGTCGTCACATGTATTGCTTCTACTGCTTACTGGCAATCGGTAGAAAGAAAGCTAAAATCATGCATGTATCAAAGGTCACACAAGTCCAGTAAATTTGTATGAGCATATCATATGCACATAAAACAGTTGAAAAAACAAGAAAACCATTATCAAACAAGGAGATTCTTCATCTTTAAAGGAGCGGCCAGGAATCTGTACTTGAAAATTTATTTGATATTGGAAACAATGTAAATGGTCGTCCTAAAAGAAATGAGTAGTCATGCAGAGTGTAGAGCTAAACCAAAACCAAAGATGCATTTCAGGGAATCTATATTCTAAAATTTCTCCACTACTCCCACAATAAGATGCATTTCATCAGTGTAAATGCGAAAGAGTAATCCATTGATCGATATCATAAACATACACTGCGCATAGATACATATCCTTTCTACAACAATAACAAATAAAAAAAAACCAAAGACTATACTACTTAATCTCTGATTCCACTTAGCACATCTAGACCACTTTAATATATTGTGACGATATTGTTGCAGTTAATTTCTCTCCAAACAATCAGAATTTACCTTGCTTAAAGCTTTTTTGTTCGAGAGAAAATGTTTTTCAATTTCGAATTGAGCATCTTGCGTTACATTAAACATGTTAGCTGATCCAATAACTAAAGGCCCCTCATGAAAATTTTCTTAATCACGCAACTCATGCGATCTAGTTAATCACACAAGAACATTAAACATCTTGCTTATTGCATTATGATACCACTTTATTATGTATATCTCTAATTAGCTAGAGCATTGTCATATGTTGGAACCATTCTTCAATGACAAAATTCTCGTGAGCATGAGCAAAGCATTTTGGCAGGGTTTTCTTTCGTACATTGAAATCTATTGATCAAATCACTAAATAACAGCCTGCTAGTGGGATCTATAAACACATCTTTTCAAATCACTAAATAACAGCCTGCTAGTGGGAATCTATAAACACATCTTTTACATATCTCTTGAATCAAACGTGTTTAATATACTATAATCTTGTATTATGATTGATCAAGGTTTATAAAATTTTAGATAATTCCATCAAAAGTATCTAACGAAATCTATAAGACAGATAGAACGATCCATGCACCAGCAGAAACCAATGCAGCAATGGCGACAAGTATCAGCACAAATTTAGTATGTTCAGTAAGACAATAACAATGAAAAACTGCAATCCTTGTAGTTTTTCAATGTTAAACCAGTAAAATCATCTACAACAGCAATTCAATAACAAATTTCCATAGCATCAAGGAAGCAAAATTCATTATCTAATCATAAATACGATACACTGAATCAGCATATACGAGACAAAAGTCAATCTCAGACACAATACACAACTACTATGAACCAAAAAACTGAAATGAAACAGGCAAAAGTAAAAGTAACATAATAATAAAAATTATAAAACTAGTAACAATAATTAATAAATTACCTAATAGTAGTACATCACACCACCACATATACCCAAAAACAAATCGTGCATCATCCAAAATAACAAATTTTGTATTCAAAAATGAGATCGACGAGTTGAATCAGTTCTGGCTGTCGCTCTTCCTTCCAGTCCCTTCTCCATCTCTCTGTTCCAACAACCTTCCAGCCTCTTCATCACTCTGTTGAGCCTTCTTCTGCGTCTCAGAAGCCTTAAGAGCCTGCAACTTTGAATGATTATAATACGCAACACCTAAAAACGCTAAACCATAACCAATCAAATTAATCGGCGTGACAGTATCCTTAATCACCGACCAAGAGAATGCAATCAACAACCAATCCTTAACAACCCCAGCAACATTCATAGTCAAAGCTGACGTCTTCCCAACCAACAAAAACACAGCAAGATTCAAAGCAAAAGCACATAGCGAATTGGTTCCAAAAATCGCGAAATCCAAATGAAAACTCGAGTTATCCCTCAATGAAGGATACTCAACAATCAGCCAAGGAACAGATAAAAACACCAAACAACACGGCGCAATGTAATACAACGAAGTAATCGGATTCAACGAAATCCCCTTCGAATTAAGCAAAATCTGAATCAAAACCAAACGTGTAGCTTCAAAAGCAACAGCCATAAGCTGAAGTGTAACACCCCAAGTATCAAATTTAGCTTCACCATAAGCAGCAACAGCAACACCAAGAGAAATGGAAATCATATTCGCCATAGTTTCATTCTTAAAACCTTCTTTCTTAAATAAAACACCAATCGAATAAACAGCAACAGGCATAAGCGCTTTGAGCATCTGAATAAACGAAACAGAAAGATAAATATACGCAGAATTCGAAAACCATAACGAAAGCGAATAAAGTGCACCGATTGGAACAACAGATTTGAGATAGAGATCGCGTGACATTGAAACAGGTTCAACAAGCTTGAAAACACGAACGAGAACGTAAGCGAGTGAAGAACAAAAAGCCATGTGAATCATGGTTAGAGAGATCGGGTAAGGCCAATTGTACATCTTACGATCTAAGATGTATTTGTTGTAAACGATAACGGTGAAGCTGAGGAAGATCCAGATTGCGACGTAGGTGTATGAGAGGATAACCTTCTTCACAACGCCATCGGAAACCGCCATTTTTGAAGGTCAACCCTAACCCTAACCCTACGAAAGGTTGAAGTGGAAGGGATGAAGTTGAATTGAAATTGAGGAATAATGGAATAATTGAGATTAGAGATGCGCGTTTTTGTATTGTTTGTTGGATTTTAGATCTAGACTCTCTCACTTTGAGTTGAGATTGAGAGTCAGGGATACTATTAAATTGTGACACTTGGTAACTTATCATTATTTTGGGAGATTTTTGTAATCCGAAAACTTAAAAAAAAAATAGGGTGCGTTAGATGAATTTTTTGGATTATATAATCCGAACAACCCCTAAACCCCATTTTTCAAGTGAAAAACGGTTCGGATAATTTGAATTGTATCAGCACAAATTCTAAACATGTTTGTAACATGAATAATTTAAGGACAATATTAATCTTCCTAACTCTCATCTTTCTGTTTTGGGTCATTGTGGTTCTTGGTCAAAAATCGGGTTTTCGGGCTACTTGATCGGATTGCTCTGAAACTTCTCCAGAAAATTAGAAAAAATTCAAGGACCATGACACCCTTAGAAGGGACTTCTTATGGGACTCCGCCTCTCAAAATCCAAAATTCCATCTTTTAGACCCATTTTTCATTTTTTTTATATTTATTTTTGATATTCTCAGAAAAATCCGAAAAAATTTGCATTAGTTTTATTTGATTTTTAGAATTTTTTGGTGGTATTTTTATGATTTTATTTGATAGGTTTTTAGCATTTTTACTTAGTTTTTTGTTGTTTTTAAAAGCAAAACTCAAAACTGCTGAAATGTGAGATAGTCTCATGGCTAATTATACATAAGAATTGTCCGGATTATAAAATCCGAAATAGTAAACATGAATCCGGATTTTAAAATTCGGACTGCACAAGGCATTTTTGGAAATTTTACAGGGTGCGGGAGAAGGCCATAGGGTGGGAAAAGTAATCCTTTTGGGTTGTTTAATTTATTATGGGCTTTCTTGTTTGATACCCAGTAGCTTGGATCTAGTAGAGATTTTTTTTATTTTTTTTTGTGTAAACTGAGTGTCTTCCACGCGTGTAAATGTGTAGATTAATTTGTCCAGTTTTATGAATCTAAATTGATGGGTTGTGTAGACTAATCTATCAAGTTTTATGAATCTAAATTGGTGGATTTTAATGTTGTAGTGTATTGAAGATTGGATTTGAATCCAAGACTTTGTTTAAGGAAGAAGAGACATGTGTCATCTTAGGTAAACAATCTTAGGTTAATCTAATGGAGATACATCAATGTTCTTGTATTTATTTTATTTTTTAAAATACTAACAAAGTTCATGTATTGAATAGTCAAAAATTAAAAAAATTTATAGGAGAATGAATAGTCAAATTTGTACACTTAATATTCCTAGTAATACATTATACGTTTAAATGTGTTATTGGTCCTTGCATTTTTATCAGATTTTGGCATTGGTCCTTGCACTTTTTTTTGTTTGGCATTGGTCCCTGCACTTTGTAAAAATATTGGTATTGATCCCTCTGTAAACTTTCTGTTAAAAAAAAAACACGAAACTAATAGAATGCCATGTGGCTCAATCATTTCACGCCACGTGGCACGCAAAAAAAAAATCAAACAAAAAAAGTGCAGGGACCAATGCCACGTGGCACCAATACCAATATTTTTACAAAGTGCGGGAATCAATACCAATATTTTTATAAAGTGCAGGGACCAATACCAATAGTTTTGTGTTTTTTTTAACAGAAAGTTAAGAGAGGGATCAATACCAATATTTTTACAAAGTGCAGGGACCAACTCCAAACAAAAAAAAATGTAGGGACCAACGCCAAAATCTGATAAAAATACAGGGACTAAAAACATATTTAAGCCTACATTATATGGTTTCGATCCACGTGGATATCTCAAATTTCAATTATAGTTCCTCTAAAAAAAATCAACAAGTTTTGATATTCTAAATAATAAGCCAAGAATAATATTTTTATTCTCTCGCATTTTCATTTGACCAACATGATGGCCACTCCACCACACTCACTCACTCTTCTATTGAAAAAGAAAAATATATGAATTGCTCTTAAATTATAGACTTCATTGTTTTTTTTTTATCGAGAAGTTTTTATACCATCTATTTTATGACATGATTTTTCGTGCTTTAAATATGAACCAATTTATATAAGGAACTTGACCCTTACTTTAATACTGATGTTGTAGGTACAGAAGATGATATATGAAGTTTGATTTGTAATGAACTTCGTAAAAGAGAAAATGAGTTTGTATTAAAATGTAATTGAAATTTGAAATATTTTTGAAGTGTATTCTTTTTTTAGTGTTAACTCATTAGAAAATCCATGCGTGGATTTATTTCATTTGAAAATAATCAATTTTAAAGAATAATTTTCAATTAACAGTTTTCTTCTAGACAGTTTTCTAATTGTTTCCTTCTAATAATTTATCTAAAAATTGAATAAATAGCCCCATTTTTCAAAAGAATAAATATTTTTTAAGTAATATTTTGGATCAAAATCTGAGGTGTTACACTATAATTATATATAATAAAAAAATACATGAATTTAAGACTTCTTTTTCCCTTCAAAATTTCACCTTTCATTTAAAATATTTTATTTATTATTTTAACCTTTTTTATACTATTTAAATTATTAATTAAAAATAGTTAAATACCATTAAAATGTGAACTACCCCACTACAATATAAACAATATTATCTATAGCAAAATATGAAGGGAATATGATATTTTGGGCTGAATTTTAAATATCCAAATTATATCCTTAAGCAATTTTTGAGAGAACCCTTAAACAATCATCTATACATATAATTTTAACTGATATATAAGCATATGTGGCTTTAAACAAGAAGATTCACCGTGTTCCAAAAAAGAATGGATTGCAACAATTAGGAAAATATCAACCTTCAAATGTAGTGAAGGATGTACACAAAGGTTTTGCAGTAAAGAAACAGCACAATCAGAGAGAAGAGAGAATTCACTGAGAGAGAGAAAAAGATTACATCAAAAATTTCAACCCATATTCAATTATATATCCTCCTAATTCTGTTTAACCAAATTGATTTCCAAATTCTCCTCATTGTGATTTCCTTGCCGTGTGACCTTTCCCTTGTTAGGACTCACTAGGAATCATTGAAATTGTCTCTTGATTAGTTAGAGCTTGATATATATGGAGATTTTGGTTGTTGGATTCGACGTTGCCGAAGCTTGCTAGTGCGGTGGCAGTGGATGGGTAGTTGATTGTTACGGTATCCAAGGGGCATGGTATGTAGAATGTTGAGGGTGATGATGTTCATGAGGTATGGGTGGCGGTGGTATACTTGTGTTTGTACGGTTACTGTGATTGTAATAATGAGGATGATGATATGATGAAAATTCTTAAAGCCAATTAATAAGACAGAAATGGACTAGAAAAGTTAATGAGAGAGAGATAGAGAGAGAGCGCATTAATTGCTTCTTATCCTGTGCAACATTGCACATGATAGAAAAACTCTTCTTGTATTGCTCTGGTTATGTTGTTGAACCATTTTGGTCTGTAAATATAATCTTATGTTACAAACATATTAAAAAAGTGTACGTTGAACTTCTTAGTTTCTTACTTGATCATTTCAACTTGTCTTATAGCACTATGAAACATTAATAGCTATTGGTTAGCAATTATGACATTGTATTAGATATATGAGTTATGTTAACTTGTGCCCTTAGGGTACAAGTTAAGGAACTTAAAATGGAAATTTAAAATAAAGTTATATTGAAAGTATAACTTTTACAACTTTTAAAATATTGAATGCACAAGTTTAAAAAAAAAACTTCTACATTTGCCTTCTTAACTTATGCCCTAAGGGCACAAGTTAAAATTTCCCTTTATATATACGTGCCGAATTATCCATACATTGTGAAATATGGAAAAGCGTTTCTTATTCTCACGTGACCAAATGAAAAGTAAGTTGTCCCTCATATTAATTTATGTTGACTAAAGTCGTTTTAAAAGTTAGAAAACACATAGAGAGAACCTAATTTCATTGGTGTGATTTGATTTAGGTATTTTTAAGTTTTCAATTGGTATGCTTTTATTGGGCATCTCTTACTTATAAATGTTAACCCGTCTCGCTATACTTAACATATTATGTTACGTTACGGTACCAAGAACGATGTCATGGAAATATTATGTTATGGTACAATACCAACGTCTATACTTCTTAATATTATGAAATACTATATGACAATCATGACATTCATCTAAACTATTTTGTTACCTATTACCGTATGAAGAAGTAGACCATTATTGCGACAATAGTGAGCCAAGGTAGTATTTGCAGTGAATCCACCAGTTAAGTAGTCATGCATTACGATAGGCACGCCCAATTCTCTAGCAAATCCAGCTCTTTTTATCATTTCTTCACAGGCGCCCTTAGTAGCATTCAAATAATGTCATTTGATTTCACCAGTTTCGGCCTGTGATTTATAAATAGCTTCGGCACAAAATAAGAAACGGTCTCTCCAACGCATAAATGGTTGGGAGTTCACATTTTCATCATCTTTGATAAAATCAAGTCCACCGCGTACGCACGGGTTGATGGTCTAGTAATTTCTTAACATAAGTGTAATAATCTAATTTAGACATTTAAAGTGCGTTTAGATAAACAATTTAATTAAGTTCTTAATTGATAATTGTTGTCATATAAGAGAACTTATACATAAATTTAGCCATTTATATATTCAAAGATAAAATAAGTCAATAAGGTTAATGCCTTTATAAGTTGTATATTATTTTCATAGGCATTCTTGAATAGCATACTGAAATGATAGACATGTCAAAAACCATTTCTGTGAACCCATGCAAACACTTAAACCGGTAAGGGAGTAAAATTTAAGTTTATACCGACGGTGGAAGGTGCAAGGTGCAAGCAGAACCCGTGTAGTAAAATATGATGGGTTTATATTAATCATATAGCAAACTACAAATAAAAAACAATAATACAAGATGCACACTAAAACTAATACATGTAATTTCAGAAACACACACGCGCACGCACGCGCACACACGCGCATACACATATTCATATAATCAAGCTAACTAGTGAACTAAACGAGATGTATAGTTCAAGTTTAACTCATTTGGTTTGCAAGTTTGATTTTGAGCTTATTTGGTTCATGAACCTAGTTCAACGAGTTAATTATCGAGTCAAATCCCAAACTTTAATCAAGTTGGTTCAGTTTATTTATTGATAGCCATACTATCAACATTATCCTTTAAAAGGAGATGAGGCCAAAGATCATAAATTTTGTTTTAGTTCGTCTTTTTCCGCACTGGAAACCTTCATCCGAATAGGAATGGAAGAAAATTTTGGATATTTGGCGCCAGAATATGCATGCATCTTTTATACCAGAATTAACTGATACATTGATTTTATCTTTTTTTTTTTCCTTTTTAAAATGATCTTTGCATTTAATATACTAGTTTTTGAAGAAAGTTGTTGTATTAGTCATAATTTTAAGTCAACATTAAGTTGTTTTCTTTTTTAAAATGATCAATGAGTAAACAAAAATGGAAAGGAATACATGGAAAGATATATTCAACCAGAAACGGTTTTCTGACTTGAAGTATAACACATATCATAAAACTTATTAATTTTGTGATTAAAGCTGCACAGACAAAAATCTACAACCCATTTTCACTTTGTTACTTACTCTAAATGTTCCACTTATGTAGAATGAATAATAAAAAACAAAAGAACTTTGATGTCATATTGATAAAGCAGATAATCGAAAGAAAATCAGTTGATAATAACCACCCAACGTGAGTTAACTCCCGCTCAATACCAACGTGGGTTAACTCACACTGTGTTCTGTTTTACATCAAAATAGCAACCCAATATACCCATTGTGTTTCAAGACTAAGCAAAATTCAACTCCTCCCTCGAAACTCAATATGAATGATATGTAGAACGGGAGCAAAATAAGAATGATAATGGGGAGCAGGAAAAGGACGGGTACTAGATATTTTTTTTTTGTTTGCACAATCTAGCTTATCATAAATAGCAGGTCTAGTATTCCTTCATTAAAAAAAAAACAAGTATATTATGTTTCCTCTTTTTTAGTTAAAATGAAAGTATGTAGAACAACCACAAATTTTGGTCTGTACGTACGAATTCATTCCCACATGTCTCTCTTAACTCAGGAAAATTACTATTTTCTCAAATCATTTTGCTCATTCTCACCCTAGAGTTTCAAAAATAACTCTAACGCAAGTTAACTCATACTCGATATACCTATTGTGACTTAACTTACGTAGAAATCAAACGTGAGTTAACTCCCGTTCAGTACCAGCGTGAGTTAACTTATAGTGTGTTCTGCTTCACATCAAAATAGCAACCCAATATACCCATTGTGTTTCAAAACTAAGCAAAATTCAACTTCTCCCTTCAAACTCAAATTCCCTCCAAACTCAATAAGAATGATATGTAGAACGGGAGCAGAATAAGAATGATAATATCACAAACATATTATTGTTTAAAGTACAGCCACAAATGCAAAGTTCATAAATACATAAATATGCAAAAAAATTATACAAAATATGCTAGTTTTCTTGATTAAGAATATTATGTGAAAACTATAACTTACCCTACTTGTGATTTTGTTATTTTTGACCAATAAGGACTACTTATTAGTTCCGATCTAAAATATAAGGATATGTTTGAGAGAGGGTTTTCAAGTATTTTAGAGGGTTAAATCTATATTTTAAAATATATTTGTTATTGAAAAAAAATTAAAGAGCAACACAATAAATGATTATATAATATTTCAAACACACTTACAATTGTTCAATTTTTTGTTTAAAAAAGTAAATCCTTTGCCCAAAGTTCAGGTCAAATACATCAACTTTTTTTTACCAACTTTTGTTTATATTTGAGACCAAAAGGAATATATTTAGTTATTTTTATAAGAGATATATTACGAGCCAACAAAAATTGATGGACCAAATACATCAATTTTGACCAATCCACTTGGTTATAATAAAAATGATTGGAGAGAGTGCTAATTTAGGACTAAAAATGATGAAATAAGGATAATTTCAAAACTAAATTGATGATCTATTTCATACTATGAGACAATAAAACCTCAAAAGCATGTCTTATAACAAGGAAGTATAATATTTTCTTTTACGCCCTCCGTCCCTTAATGTAGGCATCCATTGTCTTTCTCACATTTCTTAAGAAAAGTTGTCAGTGTAATTAATGTGTCTGTTTTGTGTGTTAATATTACGAAATTGTCCTTTGTTTGTATGTGTATTAGGGGTATGTTTAGGAAAAAATAATAATAAATGCATCTAGTAATTTGAAAAAGAGTTTACATTTAGGGATAAAAATAAAATCAAATGAGTGCTTAGATATAGAGACGGAGGAAGTAAAAAAAACAAGGGTGTATAATTAAAAAATGATGATTTTTTCCTGATTAGGTAGTTTAGTGGTTAAAAATTCATCTTTTTAAAGTAAATAAGTAAGATGTTTGAAGTTCGAATCCTGTCCCCTACATAAATTATACATTGTCATATCAATGAGTTAACTCACATAAATAAAATGAAGCATTTTTAAAGTCCCTAATACTATTTTTTAAATTGATGATAAAATCATTTTTTTTTTATAATAAGAGGGATGATGATAAAATCATTTGATTTAAAATCTTTATTGAGACAATATTAATTTTAGATAAGATTTTCTTAATTTTAATTTTGAAAATAGTATAATAAAATACCTTTTTATTTTTAAAAAAAGTCTTATTACCAAGCAAAATTTTGGAAAAATATCTTAACTACATTCACTAAATACTCTATTAATGCTTTAATAATGTCCATTAAATTCCATCAACACTTTCCCTTTCCACTTCTGTCTGTCCGTCGTTAGAGACAGAAGACCCACTTAACGACTAATCAAGACGAATTACCTCTCTCTGTCTCTCTCTCTCTCTAGGTTCCTTCTTCTTCACTCCCTCTCTTCCTTCAACCCCAAAACCTCTCTCTCTCTCTCTCTCTCTCTCTCTCTCTCTCTCTCTCTCTCTCTCCAATGGAAACCAACAAACAACAACACAAGAAGAAAAAATGGTTCCTACCACTCATCTTCTCTCTACTCCTCACCACCTTCCTCATCCTTCTCTCCATCTTCATCTCCTCAGATTCCTCATCTTTACTCTACCTCACCCACTCAAGAACAAGCAAAAACACACCCCATTTCGTTGAATCAAAGCTAAGAATATCTTCAACATCACCCACAAGCTCAGTTCCAAGGATCGCTTACTTGATCTCAGGTTCAGTTGGTGATGGAGAGAGTTTAAAGAGAACCCTTAAAGCCCTTTATCATCCAAGGAATCAATATGCTGTTCACTTGGATTTAGAAGCTTCTCCTAAAGAAAGATTGGACCTTGCTAACTTTGTTAGAAATGAACCACTTTTTGCTGAATTGGGTAATGTTAGGATGATTGTTAAGGCTAATTTGGTTACTTATAGAGGTCCTACTATGGTTACTAATACACTTCATGCTGCTGCACTTTTGTTTAAAGAAGCTGGGGATTGGGATTGGTTTATTAATCTTAGTGCTTCTGATTATCCCTTGCTTACACAAGATGGTTTGTACCCTCTTTCTTCTTTTCTTGTTATTTACTTTTTTAGCCCTTAAAGTTTGTGTTTTGGTGAAAGAAACAATGCAATATTTTTGTTTTTTGTTTTGGTTGTAGTTTAGTAGTGATGTTTTTGTTTTGGAATGCATTTTATATTTTTTAAGAATTGATATTTGCCTATGATGATTTTGCTAGCTGTATTTTCTTGTTGCTAATTTTGTTCCTAGATAAATATAGAAACTTTCTGAAAAGTTAAATGTGTGATCTAGTTCTAAATCTGTGTTCAATCAGATAAAACTTATTGTAACTCACTAGTTTATGCACATGTATATTGGATGCATACTAATATTGTTATAAGGTATCTCTTGTGTGAAAATTTTGATGGTTTGCTTCCAAAATTTATATGGATTGAAACTGGATTATATGCTGCTTTTGGGGCGGCAGATTATCAGCTTATATATATCAATTCTAATATTATACTAACACAATAGATGTATTGTTTTGTTAATCATCTGCTGACTCTTTCACTCTCTTTTGCTCAATAGATCTACTACATACATTGTCATCTATTCCAAGACACCTTAACTTCATTGAGCATACCAGTGATATTGGCTGGAAGGAGTATGTGGCTAATCCTTTCGTCCCTTCATTTTAATGTGGTTTACTTGATTTTCTCTGTCAATTGAATGTAGCTGGCAATTTTGTGAAATGTTGAATTTATCTTTTCTTTACTGTTTGTTTTTTGATAGAGATCAGAGAGCCAAGCCTGTTATAATTGATCCGGCTCTTTATAGTGTCAATAAATCTGATGTGTTTTGGGTGACGGAGAAAAGAAGTGTTCCCACAGCATATAAGCTATTTACAGGTGAGAAACCTGGTTTCTGATGCCTCTCATTTTGATTCAATCTCATATTTTGTTAGTTTCTTCACGCCGGCTTAATTAATCTGTTGTCTTAAATTTGTAGAATGTTTTGGTAGTGAGGCATCACCCTTGCATAATTAAGTTGAAGATATTAGAAATTTTAGAAAATAATGATAGTGTCGTGAATCCAATTTATAAAAAACTCAAGTAGTTATGATTACTCAGAAGTACAAGATCATCTTTTCACCTTTTCATTAGCATTTTAGTTTTTACCTGAATCTGCGAGATACAACTCCTAGTCATCAGCCTAGTGTTTTCATTAACTGTTCATAACCGGAAGACATCGGATCTAGAGAAATTAACATGGATTCGTTTCGTTGGTTCTATATTACATCTGTGCTATATGATTTATGATTGCTATTTGATTTTGCTTAGGTTCTGCATGGATGATGCTTTCTCGCCAATTCGTCGAATATATGTTATGGGGATGGGATAACTTGCCTAGAATAGTGTTAATGTATTATGCCAACTTTCTATCTTCCCCTGAAGGATATTTCCACACAGTCATCTGCAACGCCGAGGAATTCCGTAACACTACGGTGAACCATGACCTCCACTTCATATCATGGGACAACCCTCCGAAACAACACCCACACTTCCTTACAGCTGAACACTACCGGAGTATGGTGGAAAGCAATGCTCCTTTTGGTCGGAAATTTGGCAGGAACGAACCTGTCTTGGATAAAATTGATACCGAGCTATTGGGACGAAATGCCGATGGTTATGTGCCTGGTATGTGGTTCAGTCATGCAAATCCAAACATCACCAAACCATATTCTTTTGTAAAAAATATCACTGAACTTAGACCTGGCCCTGGTGCAAAAAGGCTTAAAAACCTCATCAATGGTTTATTATCAGCCGAAGATTTTCTTAAAAATCAGTGTTCTTGAGATATCATTGATGTTTTTTCCATCACTTATTAGAGTAGCATGCAAACGATTGATATTGCTATTTCCACTTGATACAAGAGGCTGCTTTGAGACCAGTCAGGAAAGATGAGAAAAGAGAACAGAGAACACAGGATAGCAGCTTCTCAAGAATCACAGCTTATATATTTTTATTTAATTTACACTAATTTTTACACGATCAAGAATTTGTTGTCCATGTGTATTATTAATTGCTTCACATTATTCATTAAATTTTACTGGATTACTATGACAAGCCACCAATGCAATTGTTGTACTCTGTAGAATGTCTTTGTAGCAAATAAATTAGTAGTATGAGGGATTTCAGTGTATAACACATGCTTGTGTCTATTTGATTGTAAACTAGTAGGAAGTACGGATACTATATCATTTAAATATTATCCAGAGATTCCTTTTACAGCTGAGAATCTAGCTTTTTCCTAATATTGTTTTACTCATCTCTTTATTCTCCATTAAATAAAGTTCATTCATTCCGTTCACATTTGTTAAGGATAAAAATTACTTTCCATATTGAATTGGATATTGCTATGAATTTGAATTTTATGTTGTAAAAGCATCCTAAGAATTTATACACATTCAGTTCATAAAATTTTATTTTGTTGTATTTTCTCTCTCTAAAATTTTAGACCCACTTTGGTCTAAAGTAGCTGGTAAGCTAGCGGATTTAATCTCTGGTGTTAGATAAAATTTGCACTTTAACTAGCATATTAAATTAATATGCAATGGTATTCTTACTTCACTTCCGAAGTTTGGATTAACACAGTCTTTTTTCCCTTAGTTTTTACAAAGCCTTAGATTCAGACGGGGTTAAAACAAAATAAATAACATGCAATGATATACAAATAAGTTTTTAGTTCATATTTAAATTTTATCAAATAAAATAATAAGGATAAAATCGAGAAAAAAGGATAAGGTATAAGATGAAACACAATTTGAAATAGTTTATCAAAAAACACTAAAAATTAATTAAATTGAACAAATAGAAATAGAATTAGTTAAGAATAAGAATTAAGCAAAAAAAGAAAAGAGAAAGAATTAGTTAAAATAAAACTTTACTCTTTATGCCAGTCACATGCACTTCTTCTTCTTCTTCTTCTTCTTCTTCTTCCCAGAATCATTTCACAGATCCAAATCTCAATTCTCACCTATATTAAACCCTAAACATTCAAATTCAATAATCTCCACCGTCCATTTTCATGGCAAATGCATGGAAAAGAGATAAACCCACTCGCCTCCTCTCCCCAAAGCTTCTCTTTTTACTCTTCTCTTCCACTCTCCTCTTACTCTTCTTATACTTCATCTTCCTCACTCCTCCTTCAAACCCTAACCCTAATTTCATCACCTTAAACACCAACTTCTTCTCTAACTCAATCACCCCTTTCGATTGCATCAAATCCCCACAATCTCACCCTATTATCGCAAGCATCGTTGAAGGTGTTCGTTACCCGTTTCTCTTCTCGCTTTCCGATTTCGGAAACTTACCTGATAAACCGCATAAGAATATTGTGAGATTGCTTAAAGGGAAAGCTTTTAGGAAACCTGATATTTCGGTTACTGTTCAGGAGGTGCTTGAGAAAGCCAAGAGTGAGGGGATGGATGGTTTGGTTGTTGATGTGGGTGCTAATGTGGGAATGGCGAGTTTCGCGGCAGCTGTTATGGGGTTTCGGGTTTTGGCATTTGAGCCTGTGTTGGAGAATTTGCAGAAGTTATGTGAAGGGGTTTATTTTAATAGAGTTGCGGATTTGGTTACTCTTTTTGAGGCTGCTGCTTCTGATCATCTTGGTAACATTACCGTTCATAAGGTTAGATTTCTTGTTTTTAATTTGTGACTTTGCTTTGCTTGAATTGAATTTTGGTTCATATAGTTTATGGTGATTTTGTGAATTGAAATGTAGTGAGGGATTGTAGTAGAAACTTAGGTTTGTGAGTAGTTGGATTCTTCTATAGTAATGAGCTCGAAAAACGTTTAGAACTGTTTTGATGTTTAGAAAGTATAGGTGTGGTTAATGGTGAATGAAATTGTGACAATGGGAACTTATTTCCTTGATTTTCTAAAAGTTGAAGGTGAATCAGCCGAACTTTCCAGTTGGATATTCCATATCGTAATCCTACTTTGCAAGATTCACCATAGAATGCTATCTAATCTAATCTATTTTAATTTTTAAGAAAGGGAAATGTTAACTAGTGTCCCCGGGGCACTTGTTAATAAATTATAAAAGGAAATATTGTCTTGGAAATCTACTTTTTGAAAGTTAAAACAATGTTCTTTTCAATGCAAAACTTGACTTTTCTTTCTACTTTTAGTTCCTTAACTAGTGCCCCGGGGGCACTGGTTAACAAGACCTTTTAAGAAAAAGTTTTATGCTAATAACACTTAGCACCTGGCGGTGTTTTACCGCCATTTTTTTCCACATCCGTGCAATCTTGCACGAGATCTTTACTTGTATGTGAATAATATAATTGGTTAGGTTGTTTGCAGAGTTCCGTCTAGTTTAAGTATAGTAAGCAATTAGAGGTGTTTAAAGTATAGTCTCTGTAGTATATTTTGGAAAAGGTTCGATGTTACAGAATAAGGTAATATATAAAGGGTTTTGCTAGAAGACACCTTTTATGAAGGTGTCTTTTAGCAAATTATTCTATGAACATTTGTTAAAAGACACCAACTAATTTTTATGAAGGTTTCTTTTAGCAAAATTATAACTAAAAAGTGGAAATCAGACCTTTAGGCGTGGGTTGCTAAAAGACACCTTCATGGGTGGTTTATAGCAAAACCCATAGATAAATTAGTGGAGGTATATTTTAAGCTTCTCTGGAAGTTATTAACATGCCAGCTAAATAGGATAGACCTAGCATGCCATTTGTATGGAGCGAATATTCAGGATATTTCTGTACGCTTGCGGAAAGGTTGATCAACTTGAGGCTAATTAGTGTTCTGTGTAGATTTATTTGCAAAAATGACCTTAATGAAGATCGATTGGGTCTTTAGGTAATGGTTGCCGTGTCTTCATGAGTTTTTACTTTCCTAGTTAGGTGACGGTTCTGCTTTTAGCTTCCCTAGGAGATACTTTTTTCTGTTATAAGAGCCAGTTGAGAACAATCATGGCTGTTGGATTTTACAGACCTGATTATCTCAGACAGGGCTATGGCTATGGATTCCCTGCTTTACAAATATACGGATTTATACACATTAATTGGTCTCGGCCATACATTTGGATTGACATATTTTGAACAATGGTACCATGAATGACTCATTAAAGAGCCAGCTGGTCTGCTTTCATTGTAAAAACTGGGATGAATGTCACAAGTGTCAATATTCTCCTCTTAGGCAAGACTATTTTTTTTTTTGAAGTATCCTCTTAGGAAAGTTGAAAACGCGATCTTCATATTTTAATGTGTTACCAACGTTAATCACTTCTTATAGAAACTTAAATTGCACAAGATGGAGTGTGTGTAACAGTTTGAAAATTGAGAACCCAAATTGTTCTATTTTTGGTTCTGATAATAGTTGTTGTCTAGTTTGATACCCTGATTCCATGGAAGTGTATGTTTATTTAAATGAAATGGTTATGAGGTGGAATTTATAAAACGAGGCCTCAACTTACAGGTGAGAGTGTGCACCCTTACGCCAAGACTCTCATTGTTTTAGACATGGAAAGTAAATGTACAAGAAAATCAAACCATTTATCATGCAATGCTACTACTACTACCTGTCATTCGTGTGCTGATGTTTTTATTTTCTCTTTGGGGTCTTAATTTCCAGTTGGTTGGTAGGCTGGACAACAGCGCGGTTTCTGCCACAGGAGCAAAGTTGGCATTTAAGTCCAATGAAGAAATAGCTTTTCAAGTGCGCACTGTTCCGCTGGATGAAGTGATTCCAGCATCAGAGCGTGTGCTTCTGCTCAAAATAGACGTTCAGGGCTGGGAATATCATGTTCTCAAAGGAGCTTCAAAGTTACTCTCAAGGAAGGGAAGCCAAGCTCCTTATCTCATATACGAGGAAGATGAGCGTTTGTTGCAGGCCAGTAATAGCAGTGCTAAAGAAATTCGAGACTTTCTCCGCAGTGTGGGTTATCATGATTGCACCCAACATGGCACCGATGCACACTGCACCAAGAAGGATTGATCGTAATTTTGGTTCAGTTATGCAGACTCTAGATGGAAAATCAAGTCATTCCTAGTTTGAATCAACAGTTTCCAGTTGACCAACACTGAGTGTCAGCAAATTGTTGAGCAGTGAACAATTCGATAAATTGATTGTGGATAAATGATGGAAACAGTTGAGATAGCTGGCAGCTGCCCTGCTAACCGCAAGCTGCTTAACAACATCATCATGCAAAGGCATATCCATTCAAGATGCTTCACATTTCATATGATTCTTGTGTAGATCCTTTGGTTTTAGTGAGGTTTTGTATACAAGCTTTTAATTGTAGACATTTATTAAATGTACGCCTTAAGTTTCCAATTAAATTAAAACCTGTGTATCAGACATTCAGAATACAAAAGCTTCTCATGTTTGATCTGCCATAACCAATATGGAGTCCAAACATATTTTATCTACAGAAGACAACATGATCCGAATAAATTATAAATGGGTACTGTGAAATCGTATTTGCTCCAGTATAAAGTAAATAACTAGACAGCTCAAAGAAATAAGATGTACTATGCTAGTATGCTTATATGCTAGCAAGACTAAATAATAAATGAATTGTTTATTAAGCTTCAACATGTTTGCTACTTAAAACATCCGAGAACACTGCGTGGAAGGGAAACCGGAACTCTTTGTCATCTTCCACTAGCTACAAAGAACAACAACCCAAACTTCAGAAACTTCATTGCAGGATTTCTATGGTTTCAAAACTGTAATTCTGTAAAAAAATGAGCATTTAAGAAACTTTAGAACCATTGTATTATACATATACTGCTAAACTGATACAATAGCAATGATATAGGCACTGATGTCATGTTAATAAAAACGCTTCATACATCTATGCATGGGCTATTTGACATGTGGCACAACAGTAAAATTCCAATAGGACATAACCAGTTATTCTAAAAAATCTTAAGACCCTCTTGTGGTACAAAATAAAGGGAAGGCATATGTCACAGAACTACTAACCTAAGCAAGGATCTTAGAAACAGCCTAAAGTGGTTGATGCTAAAACTATGTGCAAATAGAAGATATTGTGTCAATTACCAAAACAATTGCCTAGAGACATTGATTCCTGAGGCTCAAGCCACACATCTAAGTCTTTAGGATTCTTTCGGGGCACTAGTTTTTGAGGAGCCAGCTCTTTCCACCATAATGTCATAAAGCTGCTTCCCATTCTGCTTGGCAAAAAATAAACCAGCAAGAAACAATGAAGAAAATGTTAAAAGATTATAATGTCTGCAACTCTTGCAAGAATGATGTTCAATTTCTGAGCTATTTCCTATTTTGTATATTTACTTTACTTGCTTCTAAATTGCTTACAAATATTATAGGGAAGAAATGAATTTGTCCTTCAGGCTTTGTTTGTGTTTCCTTGAAGTAAACCAAGATAGGGAAGTTTGGCCACCAGAATTCCCAATTAACAAAGGTTGAGTATCTACAACATATAAACATGTTTTTTAGTCCTATTGTTGTCGTCTAGTCAATGTTGAAACAAAAATAGGATACTTACTTCCAACGATTTTTTCCACCGACAAAAGCATTCTCACCCGATTCATCGAGCTTATCGCCTATCTTTACCTCCTAAATCACATTTTGCATGTAACTTTAATATGAATAGCTAAAGATAACATAATACAAAACACATTATAATGGTAAATACTAAATAACATCAAGACATACAGATGAAGTTATAGACTAGAATTGGATGATGATTGGATATCAATATAAGCTATACGTGAAGTAGCAATTGGTCAAAGTGCAGAACTATAAAATATAACATGTTTAGTACTGAAGTTTAGTCTTTTTGAATCAATGGATGCAATTTAATAATGAACTTGTGCAATATTAGACGGAGAAAGATGCGGAAAAAGCTCGCTAGAGGGTTTTTTAGAAATGATAGAGGTAGATTTTCACTTCATGTTTATTATAATTTATGACTAGAGGGTTTTTTAGAAAAATAAATATTGGAAACCAAGTGATTGGAAAGAAAATACTACTATGGACAAACAAGAAAATTCTTGGAGAGGTAAGAAGGGAACAAACCAAAGACTCATCATCAAAAACGAATCTCACTCTGGTGGCCTGCGAAAATATAAAGCAAATAATTAGAAAAAAAGCACTTGGATCATCATGCTAGTTTGCACCTTTCATAATTACAGTTTCTTCTATTGATAATTACCTGGACCAACAGAAGCAATCCAAGGAGACCAACAGGTACTGCAGGCACTAGATTATCTGTGTAAACCAACCCACCAGCTATACCTGATAGTACAATTTTAAGTCATCAGCCTTTTAGGATGGTTATTAATCTGCTTATACAAGGAAATGCAAAAATGATTTAAGTACACTTTGATCTACTAAGAACCACCCTTAAGATTCTGATTCACCTAGTATCAAAGGACCCAACAAAATTAAGGCAATAGAATAGATAGTTAACAAGGGAACTTGTTTTTCAGATGAATCAAACACAGTCCTTCATATAAGATTGTAACTGGCCAAATTATATTATAGTAAGCCTAAAATTATGCGAAAAGAGAATGAGTAACTACCGAGTAGTACAACTGGAATTCTGTAGTCAGGTTCAGGAATCACAGTCTCTCTGACAATACTCTTCTTCGCCTTCCTTCCGATTCCAAACTGTCAACAAAGAAATTCACGGTTACAAGTCATAGTAGTAACCTATGAAGCATTGACGCATACACGGACACTTTTCACGTTACTAACATTAACATGTCGATACTATAATAATTGGAGAAAATCGAATAACTAGATGTAACCATGTATGTCGGTAGCAGACACGCTTTCAATCTGAAGTGTCTGTGCTACATAGGTAGTAGTAATACATGAAACATACGTATACAATACAAGCTAAGCACATTTTGTAAGCAACCATAGAAAAATAACATAGAGCCACTTGAGATTGCAACAACTTACAAGTGAGTTAACAACAAAACGGTTTTCATGGCTTCCTGTTAATTGTCTCCCAGAGAAATTTGGATTGAACACAACTCTTCCACACAATGAATTCTTGAAACCACTCAAGTATCCAATATTTTCCTTCCCTGAAACAAAAAACCACATCAAAAGCCCACAACTAATATCAAACTAAAGTGTATGAAATCTTTGTAAAAATATCAACTTTTTTGACTTAAATTGACACAGAACATGTATGAATGGAAGTTACATGCAAATTTGCTTACTTTGGGAGGGAAGAAAACGGTGTACGGACAATAAAGTGGTTGCCATTTGTTTCTGATACACAAAATCTATCACCTTGTTTTGTGTGGTGGAACAATAAGAATGATATTACAGCTATGCCCATCATTTTGTGACATCATTATAGCATGTCTAAGGGCATTAAAGTAATAAAAGTGTGAATATTAATTAACCACGGATTCATTATGGGTCTTATCTTTTTCACAACTTCATCACATTGAAACCGATAACAGTTCACTCCTTCACTTCAGACCAAGCTATAATGGCGCAATCTTTGTCTTTTCCTCCTATTTGTTCCTTGAAATCTTCAAACACACCTAGTACTGTTAACTTTTATGTGTGTTTGTGTTTTCTTATTTTAAATTTTTTACAAAGCATGTATTGATGAGAATTTGTTTCACTTTTAATAGGAGCTGTTATTGGTAATTCGGTTGCCCGAAAGGCTTTTCCAATGAAGGAAGTTTGTCTGAATTCTCAAGCTGGAAACTTTCAGTCTTTGGTAGTTAAGGTGAGATTGATTTTGGTTTCACAATTTACTAATAAGATACTTTTTGTTCAGTCTCTTATGTAAACAAATGTTGGCAATATTTACAAAGTACTGACAAACCAACCTTTGATTGAAGACGTGTTCGGTGTTGACATGTGCTGGTGTCTGATATGACACCGACACATGTGATTATATTCGGTTAATTCATTTTCTCAAGTTATCATTGGTGTTGACGTGTCTCAGTCATTGTCCTACAGTGCTTCATAGATTACTTGAGTTCTATGAAAGACTATGTTTGGATATCTGTTGTCTAATGGTCAGTGGCATTAGATAGAATAGAGTGAATTTGCATAAAATCATTCCTTTTTGCAGATATTTTTATAATGAAATGAAAAAGAGAAATTTGGTTTAGTCCTATGCCTCCTTGATTCCATTTCATTCTTTCATATTTGAAACAGTGAATTATGGATCCTGGTATATTCCACACCCTTTGGTAGATCAGTACAGTAGCCAGGTTAATTTTTCTTCAAAAATAGAAAGTAGGACATGTAACATCACAATATCTTTAATGTAATGAAAATGTAACGAGTGCCTCCGGGGCACTCTTTAAGGGACTTAAATAGTAAATTTTTACGAAAATTTGTGTATTCATTGCATTGGAAATTGTAATAGTTGACTTTTTGAAGGAATAATTTCTAAATTTAGGATCCTTAAAAAGTGCACCGGGGGAAACTCTTTAGTAAGACCCCTGTAATTAGTTTTTATTATTGCGTCGTGGTTAACAATGGAAGAGAAGTATTGAAATAACGGTTAGAGTTGGTGTCGTGTGTGTACAATAGATCTGTAATAGGTTTGACCTTTTCCTGATACTTGTCATAGCTGCATATATCCTGAATAAGTCTTTGATTTAATACAGGCTACAGAAGATAGTAGCAAAGGCACAACAAAAATGAAGAGCATTGTTTGTGCTGATTGTACTGGAAATGGTAAGTGAAAATGAAGATTTCAACTTCTTTTTTATGGATATACGTCGTAATTTTTCTTTTTTATTCATTACTCAAAGATGCCTTTAAACTAATGAGCGCCATATATAGCAGTCTGTTTCATATTTGAGTTAAGCACATATTTTACGAAACACTTATGTCTCCTTAAACAATATAGTCGAACATCATGCTGATTCCGGTGAGAACATAGTGTCTTTGTTAGTCTGTCAATCTTTAGTTTCGTTCTCAGTGAGATAACCCAATAGTTGGGAGATTTTTCTCATGTATTATCAGTTAGTTATTGTTGTTGATGATTCTCTAGGATTTTTTAAGCATATTTTAGGGCTACTGCTTTTGTTACCAATTATTTGGAGTTGGGGAGCTAGCTGATATTTCCACTAGATCAGTATCAGCATTCAAGCAAACCTTCCATTATAAACATCAGCTCACCAATAGGTGTCAATGCATCAACCGTCTTATGGATTCAAATCCCTGTCCTTCTCTTTTTCCTCGTACTTATCCTTTTTCTTCAACTTTTCTTCATGTTTGGCTAGGTTCATGAGCTCTTGCTCATGTTCCTCCAACACTTTATACTCATTTTTCATGCGAGTAGCAGAGCTTGTGTTGTTTGCATTATCAAAAAGTCATAATTAAGAACAAGGTTAGTTTCAATGCATCTATGCAAAACTCTATCCAAACCTTTTCCATGAAAGATTTAGGCGAAGCTACCTACATATTATGAATCAGGATCTATAGAGATAGATCATAAAGATTGCTTCGACTGCGCTGATAACTTTTTGCTCATTTCCAGGTGCAATAGAATGTACACAATGCCAAGGTTCGGGAGTTAATTTGACAGATCACTTCAATGGCCGATTTAAAGCTGGTGGACTATGCTGGTTATGCAGGTAACTGTATTGAATAACACACTCCTTTGTTATCTTGTATGAGCATGTGTAACTGTGCTATTAGTATGTGGTATATTATAATTCCTTTGCAACATGTATGTATATTTGTTTCAGGGGTAAAAAGGATATTTTGTGTGGAAGCTGTAATGGAGCTGGTTTTATTGGTGGATTCATGAGCACATTTGATGATTAGAAGAAGATTGGCTAGATTGAATCTTGAGATTGCTTTTAGCTGTGAACAATGAGAAAAGGAAGTGAAAATCCACTTGTTCCTATGTTGTTAGTCTTTTTTGTAATGGCTATTCATTTGTGTATTGTATTGTTGTGGCAATAAGATTTTGACTGAGTTTATAATTGTTCCATGGATGCGTGTAATTCTACTGTATTTTGTTTGATTGGATTAAGCAAAAAAGTTCAACTAATAACTAGCACAAGCAATTATAATGACCTAACTTAACTAAAAACATCATAAAAGATGAAAAGATTCATGTTTTGGATAATTAAATGAAATAATTTGGTCCAAAAATATGAAATAATGTCTGTTAGACAAAAAAAATAAAGCGGAATAATGATTAATTTCAGGTACTGCGCGCATTGTAACACACAAGTCGCTTTGGCCGAGTGGTTAAGGCGTGTGCCTGCTAAGTACATGGGGTTTCCCCGCGAGAGTTCGAATCTCTCAGGCGACGATTCTTTTTTATTTTTTTTTCTTCATTTTTTTTGTGTGCGTGATAAAAAGAACACACAGTACTTATATTAAGCTATTAAAATTAACAATTTACACTAATAATTCTCTAACCAACAAACGTTTAATTAAAATTTTGAACACACTTTTTTAATCTATCCATCAAAACCAGTCTTCACCTATACATTACTTTAATCATAACTTGGGGAAATTCAAAATCAAATCCATACCCCAATAAACCTCTAATGTTTCCAACATAATATTTCACCACCATTAACGTAGCAGAATCTTCCCACAACCTCTTATATGACTCTAGAATCCCATTATAATCAGGTCCATTTTTAAGAAATTTTCACATCATATTTGGCTGAACTATTTTTGTCCAAAGTCTTCTCAAATAATCTCTATTTTTTGGACATGGTACTTAAAGTTGGACAAACAAAGATTGGTTAATAGTAGAACCAGCATTGCCAGTGATTTCATGTAAAAAACAAAAGACATTGCAAACGGTGGTAAAATTGTATGGACGATAACCAGAACAAATACAATTTGTCTGCCCAATCATTGATCTCCTTCGTCAATTGAATCATGTTTTTTGTGAAGTTGGTTAATTAAAGTTATAGTTCACACAGATAAATTTCTGATAGAAAACTTTTGACGTCATTCCTGATTTTGTCTCATTTGCCATGTTGATTGATATAATTTTTTTGTTATCTTTTGTAGGGGCTTCTAGTATTTTCATTTCTTGTGTTTGTTGGAGCTCATGTCCCCTTCCTCATGGATACGGGCTCGTGTAAGCAGGAAACATAATATATCTTATTTTTTTTATTTTTCTTTTCTTTTTTAGCATCATCAGTTATAGGTTGGAATTTTTATCTTCTTCTATACCTGTATATGAAGAAGATACATGATTTTAGGTTAACTTTTTTTATCTTTCGATTATACTATTTATTTAGACAATTTTAATTATAATTTGTTCTCAAAAAACTTGACATATACTTGTATCATGTTTGTTATACGATATATTTTGTGTGGTAACAAAAAAATAAATATTTTGTTTGTTACACCTTTTTTAATATTTAAATTCACTCTCATCCGTTATCTTTTTTAAATGATAAGGAATAAAATTAAACATATACAATTTGTTTTAATATTTGAATTTACTCTTATCTATTTGTTATATGTGCTATTTGTATTGAATGTTGAGTGTAATTTGAAAAGAGAAAAAACCAACCCAAAAGAGTTGAATGTCATCTTCAAATTTAAACAAAATTTTGTTCCAAACAATGGTTTCAAGAAGAGCTAAAATTTTATAAATAAGATGAGTAGCAATTGTTAAAAATTTCAAGTGTGACTCTAGCATTGGTTGAAGCCTTAACTTTAATTAAAGGAGTTAGAAGAAAGTTAATTTTTTTCTTAATTTTTGATTAATGTGAAGTTAGAATAATTTTTATATTGACTTAAAATAATAAAAAAAATGTGCACAATATTTAGAAAATTGACAATTGTTTGTTATGAGAGAGAGAGAGTGTGCAAAAAAAAAAAGGATTTTGTTGGAGAAAAAGATAATAACTGACAATTGTTTGTTACGAGAGAAAGATAACATATTAAATTTGTTGGAAAGATAAAGTGTGTGCAAATAAATAGGAATTTATTGGTGAATTAAAATGAGGGTATAATAGGAAGAAAATGTACAAAAATACACATCGCTATTTTAGCGTTGATTTTCTGAAAAGACACTTAAAAAGGAACGGAGGGAATATAATTGGAAGGGAAAAAGTCAGCCAAAAATTACCATATATTCTTTTTATACATAACTAGCGAAAGATGGGCATTTACATGTTCGTCTTTCCGCTCTTTTTATTGTGTTAACGTTTGGAAATTATGAATGATGTTTTTTATTTTTTTTATGATATTTTGATTTTGATTAAAACTATAAATATAAATGTTTGTTGCTTTTATAACACACTAAACTAACCATGATTATCTATTTCAATGACACCAACAATATAACAAAAAAAAAATATTTTTTTTAATGACACCAACAACAATCTTTATTATAGAAAAAATTGTTTAAGGGTATAATTGAGATTATAAAAAAGTAAGTATAAATATATTCATCTAGTTTGTTACACTTTTTAAATGATAAAGGAAAAAAACTAAATATATATATATATTCTTATCGTTTTATTACAATTTTCTAATATTTAAATTTATTCTTTATCTATTTGTTATTTTTTACATGTGTTAAATTTCTTCATAAATTTAAACTTAGAACATACAAAACCGTAAAGAAGGCTCAAACTACCTTAATTTTGTTTCACAAGAAATAGACCAAGACTCCCTTTTGTTTAAAGAAACCCTATTTGCATTGAATAATCACGATGGCACCAACGACAGAGAAGAAAACCCTACCAGAAGCTGGTGCAAGCGGCAAAAAGAGAACACAAACTGTGGAATTTGAAAAGCACATCTATGAAGTTGCGATGAAGGAGAACCCTGAATTAGAAATCACTGGGGAAGCCATAGATATGATGAACGAGATGATGAACGTGTTGCATAAGATTGTTGACGAAGCTGCGAGGAATGCTGCTGTTTCCAATCAAACAAGTTTGAATATAAAGGATTTCAAGGTCGCGGTTAAACAACTCATTCCCAGAGATTTGAAACAAGATATTAAAGACCGTGAATCTCAACAATTGATTGATGTAGATATAGGTCTTGTAATTTTTGGATGATGGTACATAAGTACATGAACTCTACTCCATGTTCTTCTCTTTAATTTCTCATTAATGTTAATTTCAAGTCAATTACAGACGATAGCTCAATTTCCCCCTATTTCTCCCTTTACAATATACCATAATCTATTTTTTTGAAGGACCATAATTTAATCTATTGGTTCTGGAGTATTCTATATTTCATGATTCATGATTTTTCCCACTTTTTATGCACTTTACTTTATGTATAGACATACCTATAGGTTATATTGAATATTTTTCTTCAAAATAAAACATTTTATCGAATAAATATGAGATACTTCTTAGACACACGTATAGATTTGTATCTTAAAAAAGCTCAAGAAGCGGTGAATCATCCGTTCACTCTAATTTTTTTCTTCTTCCATAAAACAAAAAGATAGTGTTAAAAAGGTGAGGCTATGATTTTGAAAATAAATACATAAAAGCATAAGTGGAAGAGAAATAGAAGACTTTGAGAGGGGAGTGCTTTGGAAAGTTTATTTTGCTTCATAATACTAAAGTCCTCTTAGTTTGGGGGAAGTCAAAATTTATATTAGAGGGTGAGAGTTTGTCCTCGTGAGCTTAACTCAGTTAGTAAAAACAATGCATAATATATGCAAGGTTTGGGGTTCAAACCCTGACCACCACCAAAAAAAGAGGAGGAGGGTTTGAAGTTTTTTTTTTTGTTTTTGTGATGAATGAATAAGCGATTTTAGAGGGTTTTTATGAATTCTTGAAATTCAACATATGTTGTTATAATATTCTTAAAATTAAAAATACATTAATTATAACCATTAATTTATCATTCTTTAAAAGAATACTTTTTCCAAAAAAACGTGAAAAATAAAAGTGAAGGCTCAAAATGAATTTCAAAATAAGGACTGTTGGAATATATATTATTATAAAAATTGCATTTTTTAATACAAAATTATTTATTAAGATCTAGATTTTTTATGAACAAAATACACTTTATGTATAATAATATAAAAACTAAAAATTTACTTGACATAATATAAGATAGTTGCATAATAAAGATGAAAAAGAAAGTATTTATCATCCTAAAAAAAGTATAATTGCTGGTTAATCTATTGAAGAACCAAAAACTAACATTAAGAACTTTTCATACTGAGCTGGAATATGTGCGATCCCCCTCGAATGGAAAAATAAAATTTTATTTGTCATATTCATTTGCACTATTCAAGATTGAGTGGATGAAAAAAAAAAGTGTTGACTAGTTTTCAATATCCATAGCTTAGTGGCTATGAGGCATGCAGATTAATTTAAAAGATGAAGCATTTTTTCAGTTGATATAAATGCACATGCTTGGTAAAAAAAATTGAGGTGGCCTGTCTTTTGGACCAGACCTGAAGGGAACGAGATTCTAATTACAGCGTAACGTTGATAGAATTTGTATCTCTAGTTATGCCCACAGTGATATCAATCTTAATTGGAAATAACGTTCTCGTTTCAAGAACATAAATTATTTCATTATGATATTGTTTAGGCACTTATTTACTGTTATATGCATGAAGTAGCATATTTTTTTAGCCTTTTCTTGATATTCCCTGTCCAAATCAGAAACTAGACACAAACGATCAATTAAATTTTGAGCACACTTTTCTAATCTCTCCATCAATACCAGTCTTCACATCTACACTACTCAACTTAATCATAGCCTTTGGAAATTCAAAATCAAATCTTAACCCCAATAAACCTCTAAAATTCCCACCATAATTTTCCACCACCCTTCTTGTAGCAGAATCTTCCCACAGCCTCTGGTCTGACTCCAGAATCCCGTTACCATCGCGCACATTTTTGAAGAAGCTCACATCAAATTTGGCTGGACTATCTTTGTCCAAAGCCACCCTTCTCAAACCATCTCCATTTTTTGGACATATTGCTTTAAGCTGGGCTAAGAAAGCTTGGTTTATAGTAGGATCAGCATTGCCAGTGGTTGTGAAATTGTATAGACGGTAACTAAAGAACCTGCAATCTGTTTGGCCTATGGTATGTGCACCTTCACGCAGATCAAGAGTTTAGGTTGATGCATAAATAAATGTATAGCAAATACTTAGGAACATATAAGAAAATTAATTAGAGACTAATTTTATTTTTTCGTTGTTGTTGATCCAATTTTGTTTATCGATTAAAAGTTGTGAAAGAAAGCATACCAACTAAGGTAACAAGGTCATGATCATTTAGACCTTTGGCAGCAAATTTTTGTCGATGGACAGAAACAGGTTCAAGTGGAGAAGGCAAGCTTGAGGCTTGAGATGATAAAGAAATCCTTCCATCTCTTCTTCCTGTGGGTACTGGCCAACTTGGTCCATCACTCTGTCATATTCAGGAATCATACGTGTTAATTTTATCATAGTTCCTTCAAAAACAAAATGTATAGTGTGTGCACGCGTGCGTGACAACTCCAGGGCATATTCAAAATGTATAGAGTGAGTTTGACTAAGTTTTAAGATTGCTTCAATACCAAATCGACAGCATCACGAGCTGCCAATGCTAGGATGTCAGCACATGAGACAACTCCAGGGCATATGGCCTCTATTTGTGATTTTGCATTATCTATCACTTCAAAACCTCTTAGACCAAGGTTTGGTAATGCATTCCTTTCTGCAGAAGAACCTGTAATCAATATGGATCCATCGCAGCCCTGTCGGATGAGAGAGATATATATTAAACAGTAATGTACAGTCACCAACTAGTGTTCAAGTAAAAAAGTTTACCAATTATGATATACTTGTGTAGTTTATTGGAAATTCAACAATACAGCTTTCAATAATTTCATAATTTACCTATGTAATTATTTATACTTTTAGCTTCAATAAAATCACAATGTCATCGTAATTGTTGAACTCACCACCAATGCAAACAAACATACAGTTGGCTTACTTGGACAAAGCAATCATGGAAATGAAGCCTAAGCAGGCCAGGAGCAATGGTTGGATCTTTGTTAAAGTAAGATACCACCGTGGACCGTACGATGGACTCAGCTGTTGGACATGAAGTTGAATAAAACCCACTTTTCAGTTGGGCTTCAACTGCCAAAGTCATCACCAAAATCACCAAGAAACCCAATTTCACAACCATTTTGTACTAACACAATGCAAACTGAAACAAGTATTCAGATACAATATCACACTTGCTTTTTGATGGCTGTCATTCCCTTGCTTGCAGAGCATTTGTGTCACTACTAATTGTCACTTATATATAATAGTTTCTTTGTAGCAAAAAGCAGATATCACTATATATGATTGAGTTTTTCTCAATTATTTTATACGGAAAGTGGATTATAAGACAATGGCCAATTAGCCAAATATATTTTCATAAAGTGGAGATATATAAAAAAAAAACATTCTCTTTTATTTTTTATGTATACTTTTGAAATGTGTGCAAGTAGAAAAAACACAGGATTTCACGTGTCCATATTTTGATGTTCAGATAACACAACCATAGATTAAAAGATGCTTTCATATTTTTTGATTTTCTTAAGTTCATATTAGAGATTCGAACCTAGGGAGGTCTTTCCATCACTCTTTTTTCTCTTCTTATCTGTGTTGCATTTGCTTTATTCCTCAACGCGTTTATGCTTTCTCTATTTCTTATACTTGCCCTTAATGCTCATCTTTTTCCTTTTCAGTGCTTTATTTGTTGTGGTTTCGTTCATACTAGTTGGTTTATGTAATTAATTGAAAATTATTAGGTATCGATCACTTTCTTACCACAATCGTAAATGGAGCATCAAATTAAGGTTTTGATTAATTGTTAAGCATTAGTAGAATAAAAATTAATAGTTGAAAAACAATTAGAGGCGATCATAGATCACTATCAATTGTTGAATCAAGTTATATATTGCTTCAAAATTTCCACTCTTATTAGTTAATAACAGATGACAACATGTAACAAGTTATCCTAAAAAGAAAACATGTAAAAAGTTAAAAATAATGCTAAATATGTTAATTATTTTTTTTTTTTTTGCTATTGTTTAGTAAAATAATTGTTAGTTTTATTTACTGTTTTATGCTTATGAAGTAGCATATATTTTTTGGCCTACTTGATCGTAAAAATGTGAATGTAATCGAGCAATACAAGAAGAGAACTTAGTTCACACATATTGTGCAAGATAAAAAAGAGAGAGTCAATGTCAATGTCAATGACAATGGGTCTATGCTAGAGTTAAACCCATGGCACTGGAGTTGTGTGTGCAAACAAAATTTCTGGTTTTATCCTACCCCACACGGTTTATGAGGAACCACTTGCTATTACATATATGGAGTAGCACATTAAAATTGATTAACTGTAACTAAGCAGAAAATAAAAACAAAGTTGAATAACAATCGATTTTTAGGTAGTTTGGTTTGTTGCCTTTGCACACTTTAAAATGTTTATTTTGGTTATTCTGTTAAGTAGTTTGGTTTGCTACCTTATTTTATCTCAACGCACCTTGGAGACAAAACAACTTTAACATTTCTTATGTTTGCCCATAATGCTCAACTTTTTTCTTTTTAGTTTTTAGAACTTTACATGTCGTGGTTTTGTTCACACTAGTTGGTTCATGTAATTAATTGAAAATTATATGTATCAATGACTTTCTTACAAAAATTGTAAATGGAGCAGCAAATTGAAGTTTTTTTTATTTCTATCAAGCACTAGGAAAAGAAAAATGTAATAGTTGAGTAACAGTCAGATGATCACTACTACTAATAGTTGAATCAAGTCATATATTGCTTCTAAATTTCAATTCTTAATGGTTAATAATAAATGGCACATGTAACGTGTTAAAAATATGGCTAAATATCTAAAAATAATTATTTATTTATTTTGCTATTGTTTAGCAAAATAATTGTCAATTTTATTCACCGTTTATGCTTGCGAAGGATCATATCTTTTTAGACTTTTTGATCGTATATATGTATGTGAAGCTAATACGTATACAATACAATACATATACACTTCTTAAATATTTTTTACTTTCCTCTCTCCCCTCTCCTTCTCAAACCCTAGTCGTCGTCTTCTTCTTCTTCTTCTTCCTCTTCTTCCTCCTCTTCTTCCTCCTCCTCCTCCTCCTCCTCCTCTTCTTCTTCCTCTTCTTCTTCTTAGAGGAGTGATTTAGGGTCAATTTGACCCAAAAATCACTCATCCGAGTTGTTTTTCTTTATATCCTAATTGAATAAGTGATTTCACATATTTTCTGTTTTCTTTCGTTTGTTTTTGTGATTTCGTCGTCTCTGAACGACTCTGTTTGTTTTGATTTCCCGTCTTTGT
>Ga0228711_1000393_pt1 | contig 51585 bp, 32 predicted proteins | sample MedpolnodulmetaG_2_FD_177996 | JGI IMG/M metagenome (GOLD analysis project Ga0228711, IMG submission 177996) | Root nodule microbial communities from Medicago polymorpha collected in Santa Monica, California, United States - brown nodules | ecosystem: Host-associated > Plants > Roots > Nodule... | reverse complement strand
CTATACATGTTTTACATTTCATGGATTAATTTGTCAATGAACAATTTGTTGTGGTTCAAGGTGGATTTACCTGTTGAAGGTGGGGATATATTTTGTTGAGGGTGGTGGCTTGACTTTGGGCGAAGGATGGCGGTGGCTAGAGATGACAGAGAAGATGTGGTGACTTGTGAGGGATTGTGTGATAAATGTGTAGATATTATCATTTTAATTTCTAATAAATCTAGATAGTTGATTAAATCAAACGGTATTTTTAACGTGGTCCACCGGTGAGGGATTTAATTGAACCCTCACCCTAGAATCCACCAAGAAATATATAGTAATAAAAGATTTTTACTCTTTTCAAATTCAAGAAGAATTTGTACACGATTGTTCAAGTAAACAAAGTTCACTTGCCTTTAAAAAAAATACTATCGCAGGAATTAATTAGACATTTAACAAAGAAATATTAACTTGTTGCAGCTTGAGCTGAGAACATCAATAAATAGGTTATTGAGATAATTTATCTGCTTTGTGATAATTAATGCATTCCACTTTAAAACATAATGAATTCAGATAATAAAGTAAGAGTCAATTAAAGAAAATAAAGACAGTAAAATATAAGAAATAGCAGTTTCAAATGGAAAATGCTATTTCTCTAGAAAAATAGCATCAAGAATTTTTCAAGACACGGTTGACAAATTTTAATTGCATGATTTATTTGTTCCCTTCCTATTTTTCAGCCACACACCTCCTTGAATTATGGCATATAGTGCATTGTGATTGGCTGCTCTTTATTCTTGAAGAATTCTTGATGTTATTTTTCTAGAGATATAGTATTGTTCGTTTCAAATATATGAAATTAAAAGCATGGGGTGCTTTTGTTACAAGCTTGTGGAGGCCATGCACAATTTTTATTTGGCTTTGCCATTAAATTGAGAAGTTGTAATGTGTTACAAGCTGAGAGTTGAGAAATTTGGCATGGTTTGAACATTGCGTGGAAGTAAAAGTATAGAAATATCCCGATTTACTGCGAATCCAAGTTGGCTGCAGGGTTAATCAAAGATGTGTGTTTCAAACTCTGCTTGATATGCTTTGGTGGATGCTATTTACAAAATTCATCAAAATCAAGGTTGTCTCCGGTGGATCCCTGCGTTGAGGGAGTCCGAGTGGCCGATGATCTCTCGTTGAATAGTCTGCTAGGATTTTTATGCGTCCCCATGCCTTATTGGAAGATGTTTCATATATTTCTTTTCATGGGGGGTTTTTAGTTCTTCTTTTATTGTGTTTTATCCCCTTCAATTCATAAGAAAATAAAGTATGGAAACAATTGTAAATCACAAAAAAGGAACTAACACAACTTTGTTGTTTGTGCTTCAGCTTTTATACATATTTATAAAAATAATAATGTCATTAATTAGTTGAATATTACAATTGTAATGTGTTCACACTCACAAATTTAGCAAGAGATCCCATAGCCGCAGTCCCACTTCTTTGTAGCAGAGAAAGTGCTAGTTCATTCTCGTTCCATCCGCTTCATTCCCGAGCCAATTCCCTCAAAGTGTCAAGGGACAATGGTGGCTTTGAAGAAGTCGTCTATTTGTTTGGGAGGAGGATCAATTGAAGCAATGTGGTTTGTTGTTAGACAACATTCTTTTGTAGGAAAATGTTGCTGACAAATGAGTGTGGTTTCAAAACTCCATTGATGGTAGCTTTGTAAAGGATGTTTATTTGACTCTTAATCGGATCGAGCATCCCAATGTTGACATTTATTCTCACATAATTTGAAATAAAGCGACACCCCTGAAAGTGCCATTAATTTCTTGGAGACTTCTCGATAAAAGGATTCCTGCTAAGGATAATCTATTTTATCGCGGCGTCATGCCTTCCAGGTTCTTACTTTATTTTGGAGGTTGCAGTTTGGAAGAAACAATTAATCATCATCTTCTTCTTGGTTGTGACTTCTTTGGTGGTATATGGAGCCTGGTTTGTTGGTGAGTGGGAATTACTTTTGTTAGCCCTGCTGACATTGACAAACAAGCTAAGATTTGCAGTTTGGTGGAACTCATTTGTTTGGAAAGGAGATTCGCCCTTGTCTACAGGTAATTTGGATGACTTCCATTAGAATCTTGTGAAAAAAGTGTAATGCCATCATTTTCAGTTAAAATTTCTTTCATCTAAGCAGTTAATTGAACGTATAAAGATTCATTCCTGTTCATGGTTGAAGATACACAATCCAATTAATTTTGTCAAACTTCATGCATGGTAGCTGAATCCCTTACAATGTTTTTGTTTAGTCACTTTGTAATTTATTTTTGCTTATTGCTCGTTACTTTGATTTCTTGTAATTAATTCTTTTTTGTCCTTTTAGGGAACTCCTTGTGCATTGAAGGGAGGTTTGTTAATATATGTTTTTCTTTTGGCCTTTTCAACAAAAAAAAAATAGTATGATTCAAAATGAAACCAGACAACATGGTTCTTCTATTTACATTAAAATAGTATAAGTTAACCAGTTACAAGGCAAGTCTTCTTATAAGTGAACTCAATGCCACATAATAATAACTATTTTGTGCAATTTTTTAAACACAATGAAAACCCTTTTTTCTCATCAACAATAACATTTTCCCCAATATAATTAATGTTGTACTCCTCCTCTTCAGTGATGTCTTCCTTCTCTTTAATGGTGATCAATATGTAATGATGTGTGTGGGATTCCCATTTGCAAAGAGTAGACAAATTGAATCGGAAAGAAGATGTGTTTATCCCTCCATTAATGAAAGTATGAACCCTGATTTTCTCAAGTGTCATTGTGAAAGAAATGTTGCATTCAAGTAGCTGGAATTGAGAAGAACATAAGAGGAAAATACTTCACACACCCCTTGTCAAATGTATTTCCTTTAACTTTGAAATTTCCTCATTTTCTTTCCTTTTTTTCTCTTTTGGTTTCTCTTCCATTTTCAATCCTCCTTTTTTACTGGTTTCTCTTTCTTTCCCCCTCCTTTTCCCTTTTAGGTTTATTGGCTTGCCTGCATTCCTATAGGCACATAGAGACTCTATTGTTATGCCACTTCCTATATTCCCTTTCTTATATCACTGCCAAACTTGTCCTTATAAGACAAAAATAAATCAAAGAATAAGACACCCATGATGATTATAGTCACCTAAGTCCTCTTATAAAAATGTGAGAAAATGTTTCCAATTATCTTTATTTTCAACATCCACAATGACATATGATATAGCAAATATGAGGTTATTTTCATCTTGTACCATAACAGATAGAAGGGGTCCACCAAAATATCCCTTAAAAAACACATTCATGCAAAAAAGACAAAATTGAGGGGAGACGATGATAAAAACATAAATAGAGATACCATAATGGATGAAAATGAACAAACAAAGAGGAACACTGCGCATATGATCAGTGGGGACTCTCAAGAATCAAGTGATGAGAATGCTGAAGAAGGTCATGGTTTAAAAGGATCAAATGATGGAGAAGAAGGGAAAATAAAAAAATTGGAATTCCAATTTCTTTAAAAAGTTGGACAAATAGTCCCTATCATCTAACACAAATTTGTTGAAGGGGTTAATAAGTTTGTTGTTTCCATACTAGATCTTTTATTTTCAATCATTCTAACCAATATGGATTCTAAATAATTTTTCTTTATATGAAGCTCCCAACCTGTTTTTCTAAATAATTTCATCTTTTTATTCTTGTCATTTGTAGTAAGGAAGATGTCCCGTAATCAAATTCAAGCCTATAAAGAGAAAGTATGTTTTTTAAGCAAAACAAAATTGCAATGGAGTATGAAGTTGTCCAACTTTGTCATATAATTCTCTGATTATTTAAATTGTTTAAAAACTAATTATCTGATTACCACTCTAATTTCAAAGACCAAAATTTCCACTATCTCCATTAAACCATCACCAAGATAATATTTCAACATGGAGCTCAACATGACTTCAATACATTAAAAGACTATTTTATTTTTCAATCATAATAACTAGAAAAGTAGACAACGGCAAGCAATAGAATGTGTCAAAACATGATTCTAATTTAAAATGAGGAAATGTTTATAATAAGATTCATGCAATCTTTAAGACATTTTACTAGGACTAATTAATGTGAAAGAGACATTATCTCATCTTCACGCCAAATATCTTCCAAGGACCCATGTGGCATCCTTGGATTTCTCGCAAACGGATTCTTGCACCTAAGGCATGTTGTTATTTGACAAGTGATAAGCTTGCATGAGATATTGACACGACTTAGCACATCATCAATCGAGTATAATTGAAGCGCACCGTCCATTTTATCCACAATAAGACTATGGCTTAAGTTTACCACCTCCAAATGTTCTAAGTTATTAAGTACATGACATAAACCTCCCATGTTAACTATCATCTTTCGAATACTCAAAACCTTTAGATTTGGAGTGCATTTAACCAATGCCCTAGCTTCATATTGTTCAAAACAACCTGTGATCTTTAAGCTAACAATGTTCTTGCAGTATTTTCTGATCGCTTCAAAAATGTTAAAATGATGCACAACTGAGGTAATTGTAACGGACTGAAGGTCTCTCCAAGATCTCATTGCAGTTTCTATTCCAATTTTTGATATGTTGCCAGATATGGGAAAAACTAACCTTTTGAGATTTGGAGTCCTGCACATTAAAGAAGATAATTACTTTTAACATCATATAAAATAAGTAGTTTCCACATGTAGTGGTGGTTTAGAAGGTCTAGAATAAGTTTAGATTGAGTGCGAGTTTGTCAATATCACAATGTATTATTGTAATTTTGACAAAAAAGTATATTTTACAGATTTACTTTGAAACATTAAAAATTATATGATTTGGTAAATCAAAGAATATATATATATATACATACATACATACACATCGAGATGGAAATAATGGAAACTCAGGGTATCATCGTTTTAGATTTGGGACAGTTACACAAGTGGATTGAACACAAAATCTTCATCCAAAATCTTAAAGACCAATGCATATATGAATTCTCTCACTTAATTATTACTTTACGTTCACTTTTCAATCTAATATGAGGCTTCTAACTCAGACTAGCTTAAGAAAGCAAATCTATCAAAGTGTGGGTAAGTTCAAGAAAACATACGATTAATTTCAATCCTATATTACATTAGCACATTTATAGCTATTATTGTATAGAAGGCTAAATATTTGTTTTTTCCAATTAATTAACATATATACTAAGAAAAGTACAAGAGTTATTTCCACCCTTACAACAATAAAGTTAAAGGTTTTTCAAGCACAACAAATGATTCAACCACAACCATAAAAAAAAACAGAAGAATAAGTTACAAATGTTACCTTTCAGCAATCGAGGTTAAATGTACATCTCTCAAGTAGACATAACAATTGAATAATATGCAACTTATATTACCGCCACTCAAACTTGAAGCATACTTCAAGAATTGAGTCATTTTTTGGCTCGAGTGTTCATCCCTCCAAGCATATGGTCTCAATGGTACATTCAAGCCTCTTGAGTTCAATTTATTTATATCAAGTTTTTTCCAAAGAGTTGGGCCACGGCTCGCTATGTTCCATGATTTACAAACCATGGAAGCTACTGCAAGGTCTACAACACCAAGCGTTGTAAAGATTCTTACCAAAATCTCATAAAACAGGTCATCATTCGAATACATGTTAGCCGAATTATTGTTCTTCATATTTCGGGTTTCCTGCATGAGTTATTAAGAAAACATTAAATGTTTAGATAATGATTTTATTAAATTAAACAATCTAATTGGAAATGTATCATGAATGACCTCACTAAGAGATTAAATTCAACAATAGATCAATTATATTTCAACTTAGTGAATATAAATGAACTTTACAAAGACAACACGCACGTGCGCGCACACACTATTCAACTATGTTGATAACACTTTGAAAGTGCAAAATTAGACAACCTTGTGATATGAGGTCGGGCAATAATACATCTAATACAAATATTTGATCTAAGGAAACATAAAATATAAAAAAATTCCATCTCAAAACCTTACAGATCATAAATTAAAATATAAAAAAACTCAATAGATAGGAAGTTGTCATTGCCCATTTGTAAAAAGTACAAGAAGACTCGATAAAACTCTATCTAGTACCATCCCAACAAACGTGTGAAATAATTGGATGTTGGACACCAACCCTAACAAAACTCTACCTGGTATACTAAATCCAATTAGTATACCATATATTCGGCTAATTTAAAAATTAGTCCAATGAATAATCAGAGATCTCCTAGTAAACAAAATTCATATTTTTATGCTCAAAGACTTGTATTTATAGACTAACAAATTCTATATATTTATTAGTTAGATTCAGCATAATTGTGCAATTTGTTCCATCGAGATATCTCTTAATTTTTGGACATTCACGAGCACAAAGTATAAGAAAAAACGTAGGAAATAATATCTAAATAAAAATAAAACATGTGATTGCCTGAAGAAATTATGACCATACCTCTTATTCTATCTTATAAGACCAAGACGAATGTATTGCTCTCTCTCTCACTCAAACACAGATCAACTAAAGACTGAAATTAGTGAAGACTTGTTTTACTCTTAAATATATGAAAAAGAAAAGACCTCACATTGAAATATAAGGTTTTTTCTATATTAAAAAATACAAAAATATATTCAAATCATGACATGTTTTATGGTGCATGAACTAGCACATTAGTCAACTACCATAAAAATAATAAGATAGTTTTTCATTATATTATATTATAAGCCATAAATTATGGTCAAAGATGCTTTGAATTTTTCAATTGCATTTAATTTTTTTTAATTTAAAGCAATATTTTTATCGGTAGATAATTTAAAGCAATATTTATCCTTTGCTCTATATTTGTTTGAAGGAAAGAGATATTTATATTTGGTACTCCACGTATGTCTTTGAATAAGATTATCTTTGAGAACCAAAAAATATAGAGCAGGGATAAATATTGCTTTAAATTATCCGATAAAAATATTGCTTTAAATTAAAAAAAATTAAATGCAATTCAAAAATTCAAAGCATCCTTGACCATAATTAATGGCTTATAATATAATATATAAAATTAACTAGTGTCAATAATATATATTTTTTTGACCAAAATAATATGTATTTTTTAAAACACTAGTATCAGTAACAATTAAAATTAATTTAATCATAGCTACTTCAAAAATTATGTATAAATATTGATTGTGATTTATCAACAATGTATCAAAATTAAAATAAAAAATAAATATTATAGTGTTTTGGACCGGATAGAAGCCCACAAAAGCAAGGCCTATTAAGCCAAAGTCCAAGACAAATTTCAAGGCAGAACACGGTGAGGGAGCACGCGAAGTCCTACGGATCACTGCACATGAGCATGCCTTGACTCCATATCTATCGTCCACATCATCACCAACTGTCTACTAAGAAGGCGCCGCATTTTACTTGACAAAAATTGCTAAACATGTCTTAAATTAAAACTTCTTTCTGTATAATAATAATTTTTTGGTGAGGAGATGTTGTTCAGTCCAGGGTAGTGTAGATCTTAGACTCAAAGAGAACTTACAAAAGTATTTATATTTACCTTCCTCCAAATACACTACAAGAACTCGAACCAGGAACCTCCCAATTTCAAAATCTATCTTTCTACCACAAGATTAAACCCTTGTTGTGAACTTACTTTAGTCACAGTGCAACTTGTGAAGGCCATGGACAATTTTTTATTGGCTTTTCCATTAAATTGAGAAGTTGCCATGTATTACAAGCATGAGAGTCGAGAAATTTGGCATGGTTTGAACATTGCTTGGAAGTAAAGGTATAGAAATATCCCGGTTTACCGAGAATCCAAGTTAGCTACACGGTTACTCAAAGATGTGTGTTTCAAACTCTGTTTGATATGCTTTGGTGGATGCTATTTACAAAATTCATCAAAATCAAGGTTGTCTCCGGTGGATCCGTGTGTTGAGAAAGTCAAACCGGGTGGCCGATGCTCTCTCGTTAGATAGTACTGCTAGAATTTTTGTGTCCCCTGTCTTATTGGAAGATGTTTCATATATTTCTTTTCCTGGTTATTTTTAGTTCTTCTTTTATTGTGTTTTATCCCCTACAATTCATAAGAAAATAAAAGTATGGAAATAATTGTAAATCACACAACAAAAAAAAAAAGAACTAGCAGAACATTATTTTTTATGCTTCAGCTTTTATACATATTTGATATTTATAAAAATAATAATTTCATTAATTAGTTGAATATTACAATTGTAATGCGTTCACACTATTTTTTTTTGCAAGAGCTCCCATAGCTGCAGTCCCACCTCTTTGTAGCAGAGAAATGCTAGTTCATTCTCGTTCCATACACTTAATTCCCAAGCCAATTTCCTCAAAGCGTCGGCCTTCACTTCTTGCAGCCATTCTGGTGCAAAATTAACCATTAACCCTCGAGTTTATGTGACGCGGCAGTATCATTTTGGGTTTCATATCCATTGACGACAGCAGTCAGGTAGTAATAGTCTCCTTGTACAGATGTAAAAAAGCATCTAATGCAACGTTGGTGTAACATTATTTTCTATTAAATGAACACATGGAAAATAATGGTAAAATCTGACAGATTTAAAACCTCACTACATAGCGCCAAAAAGCCACAAAAGCCAAGAATAATTTGGAGATATGAAGCAAATATAAGGGCACCCTGTATTACCCTCATTATTTTCCCAAATCTCAGCATATTTGTCAATTGAACAATAATGATTACATAACAGAAAGCAAAACAAAAATAAAAATGAAGATCTAATCAACTAAAGTTTGTGACAAACCAACCTCATGAGGGTTCACAATGTGCTTATATCTACCGGCCAAAAGAATGGAAAGTGTGGTAGGCACGAAAGTGTGGGATTCTCCGATTACAGTTGGTAGTCGAGTTCCGAAGGTTGTTTGGAAATTGACGTCAATTCCCTCCACAAAAAGTAATTTTGATTTTCTGCTTTCACTTAGTGTTTCCAATTCCTCAGTCATTTAATGTGCTATCAATCAAAGAAATGATCATGTTAAAAAAGAACAGCACAAATACATGCCCCAACTCCATATCATGAATTTTGAACATTTAAAAAGATGAAGAACAGAATCAACGGACTTAATTATCCTGCAAAATATAACAGATGACGTTTTTAGAATAATTTATTCGCATTTGAGCATTACACTTCTCTAATTTAGGATAATTTATTAATTGATAATTTAAAAGGTTTGATTCTATCCTATACACCCCAAATTAGAGGGGAAGAGGAAAAAAAATGATGGAACACTTCCTAATATCTTGAAGTAACTAGTTCTACCCAATAGGACTTTGTGTTTACTCTTCCAACTTCCACTCATTTAACTAGTGTTCCAATAGTAACCAAAAGAACTTAAAGTGTCATTGAGCCATATTTATTACTTGAAAATGAACTTGTCTTTGTTCATCATGTAGGTCACCAAGCTCTCAAAAACAACAGCAACTAATTGATTAGTTGAATGGTACAATTGCAATGCATAGCCATTGGTCATTGCAATATACTGAAACTATCAAACAATAGAATCCCTTGTAATTATAACTTCTTAGCACTCTACCTTTTTAATCTTCAATAATATTTTTAAATTGGTGCTATTTGAATAATACATATAAGACTTAACTAGTATCGACCAAAATCTAACTATCAGACAAAAAATAATAATTTTTTTCTACATAAGCAACCATTTTTTACCAAAATTCGTTGCCCAAAACTATGGTTCAGCACACTATGATAATAACACTAAAATTACAGTTCATATATAAAATGAACTTAAATATTTCTTACCTTCTAAGTTACTCTGAGAAGAAAACAATGTTACCGGAATGCATTTTTAACACCCATACTAAATTTATCTAGAATATTTAGCATGTGTGTTAACTTAATACTAGATACATAAAAATTACAACATAATTTCGGCCAAATGAATATATACATCAATACAAGTTCGTACATTTGATAAAACTATCAACTGCCAAATACATATATCTGATAAAGTTACTGATAGAGTTTTAAGCGGGATGTTACAACATCACTTGATTGTTATGGAAATGGCCAGTTTTGTGTTACAACATGTTTGATTTAACATTTTACCATTTTAACATAAAATAATTGGACTTGCAAGTTGCAACAAAGAATTTTCACCAAGGGTACTTAACTTTATGGGTGGAGGGGATTCTGGCTACTGCCTGTCAATTTAATGTTTTCAATTTTTGGATCTCAACAAACAAAATAGACCTTGTTGATAACAGATGGACTAAGATGCAATTAGTTCTAAAATACCAAACTAAACTTTCAAGAGAAAATATAATAAGATCAAAATATAAAGAGGTGGAGAAACAATACATGTTTAAGAGAACTGGATGTAGAAGAGTCATTGCTTTTCTGCTTTCACTTGTGTTTCCAATACCTCTAAGGCTGTGATGGAATTTATCTTCCTTAAATAATGTGCTATCAATCAAAGCAACCATGATGTTAAGAAAGAAAAATCTTGGAAACACTAAGTGAAAGCAGAAACACTAAGTGAAATTTTTTGAAGGAGATGATTGGTTGATGGTGAGGTTGAAGGAGTTTTCATGAAATTGTGGTGAAGTGGAAACTAATAATAATTGAGGTGGAAGGAGGTTACACACTGTTTAAATGAATTTCACTATAGCTTCAATAATACATTTGTTGGCTTTCCAACGTGGATCCAACTTTTATATTCCATTTTTCATATAGAAACATTGTTTTTATTTTTTCATGTTGTTTATACCAACTCTAGGGATGGCAAAACCGGTCCAACCCATCGGGCCGACCCGTTTATCCCGCAATTTTTTTGTGGGTTAAGTCAAAGTTTTGAACTCAATTCTTATAATTGGCTCTCCCCGCTTAACTCGTTGAAAAAACGGGGCTGACCGACCCTCTTATCTCGTTCTTCTTTCTTTTTTTAGACTTATTTTTACCCTTTTAGATTTATTTTAGGATTTGCTTTATGTTGGCGGATTTTCCTTATTTTGCTATGAAGTATGATGTTTAGTTCGACGATTTGTTAATTATCTTGTTTTTACCACAAATTTATTTGATGCTTACTCTTTTATTATTTTTTAATGATAAAAGCAACATCGTTTTTTGTAACAATTATGTCGTAAAAAATGCATTAAAAAAAGTTTTTTTCTCTAAAAAAATAAGTTTTTTGTTTGGCGGGCCGACCCGCCAACTCGTCTGTCCGCCACTAAATGGAACGGGGTGAGATTTTAGACTCGGTCACTTAATTTGACTCGGCTCATCTCATCCCATTTTAAGTAGGCTTAGGCGGGGCGGGGCGGCCCGCTTTGCCTTCCCTGCTTAGAGTAATCAATGCATGGTTCACACTTAAGGTCTAGGTGCTCTAGTTTCCTAGAGGATTTTAATTTTGAAATATCTTGAATGAAATGGATGTTGCTTTGGCAATCTAATTTTGGTCATGAGAGAGCATTACACTTATTGAACTACTTTATACTTTACATTAATGGAAAAACATTTCACTATGTAGTGTATATATGTCTTGATAAAACTGCTTTGCAAATTTACTGTTGGTCCAAATAATTGAATGAAGAAACTTCAAATTCTACATAGTGATCATACGGAAGAAACCCTTGTTTGTTCAGTTTTTTGGAACTTGCTCCTAAATATGCACGCGATGATGACTAATTGGTTTTTTTTTTAACAATATAGATTGCCAAAATATGAGAAACAAAGTATCATATATTAATGGGAAATTTGATTTATTTGGCAAATTAGGCTGGATTTGGCATATATAGTGAGTGTGGTGAGCCAACTCTTGCATAATTTGATGGCGAGACACATGCAAGTTGTAGACCGTGTTCTACAATATCTCAACGCCACTCTTAGGAGAGAACTATTGTTTAAAATAGGTGAAAGTCTAACTATGGAGGCTTGCAATGATGCTGACTATCATGGACAATTTTTAACTGGCTTTACCATTAAATTGGGAAGTTGGACTTCGCCTCAACCTGAACATTGCTTAGAGTAGAATTATGGATTTTGAAACACCCATCTTTAATTAACCCCACAACCAAAATTCATCAAAATCAAGTTTGTCTCTGGTGAATCCCGCGGGTTACTATTTGAGGTTACTACAACATCTTTGAGGTTTAGTGACATTGAAAATAGTAACTAAATCAAGAAAAATGTTACTATTTCAATTCAGCAACATTTCAACAAATGTTAGGTAAAGCCTATGATATATATTTTTTTTTGGAGAAGCTAAATTAGCCAATCCAAATTGACACTGGGGAGAATCTAACATGAGACCTTGAAAAGTAGCACGCTCCCAGATCTCAAGCCAATAACACCAAGCCAACCCAAGTGGGTTAAAGCCTATGTTACTAAAAGACTTCAGCAACATTTTCGCATATTATCAGTAACATTTGATAACTGTTACACGTTTATATTTTTTGTAGCACTTGCGATTATCATTTGTGACACGAAATAAATGTTACCACTTTATGTTTATTGTGACATGCAAAATATGTTAGATAGTACTGCTAAGGATTTTTTTTTTGTGCTTTATTGGCAGATATTTCTTGAATATTTTTTCTGGAGGTTTTAGTTTTAGTTTAATTTTATTTTTATTGAGGCTTATCCCCTTCAAATCATAAAGAAAATGGTAAGTAAATAATTGTAAATCAGACAAAAAAGAACTAACAGAACTTTATTGTTTGTGCTTCTGCTTTTATACACACATATCATAATAATATGATTAATTAGTTGAATGGTGTACAATTACAGTCCCCATGGCTGCATTCCCACTTCTCTATAGCAAAAAAGGTGCTAGTTAATCCTCCATTCATCTGCTTAAGCCCCTAGTCAATTTCCTCAAAGTGTCTACCTTAACTTCTTGAAGTCATTCAGGTGCAATGTTAACTATTAATCCAACTACACAGAAAACATAAGTTTTCAATCTAACACACCACTAATAACTTGTGAAGAAAAGTAGTCAATAATGGCAGCAAGTGATGCTGGAAGAAAATCAACAAGGTATTGCAAACCTGCAAGTGAATTGGTACATGAGTTACAGTGATAAGATAACTCTTTGTAACCATTACATATTCAAGCATGGAACTATGAACTTCAACAAACCTCAGTCAAAATAAATCAATCTAAACAGAGTAGGTGAATATATATATGAAAGAAAATACCTTCTTAAGAGATATATCTTTGAAAGTGTTCACAATACCGGCATAGAACAGGTAAGTTGAGGATCAGGTGTAGATGGTTTTGTGCATGTATCTTTATCTTTCTTTTCCAATAGACTCGAAAAATCTCTTTCCATTGTTGGAGACAAAGTCACTTACTAAACCATGTAAAGAAAGTATATGAAGTTCAGTATGACAGGAATATTTATACGAACAAAGCCAAAATAATAGGCAAATTTTTTGGAGCTCAACATAATAGGCTAAAAGATTATTTCCTCATCTTGATTATTTAGATGTTATGTATGATTATTAATAATAACAGAGATGGATTAAGATGCAATTAAGCTAAAATAAAAAGCTAAAATTTAAAAAAAGACCAAAATTTAAAAAAGGTGAGAAACAGTACATGTTTATGAGGACTGAGAGAAGAAGAAACATCGATTTTCTGCTTTCACTTAGTTTTTCCAATTCCTCTAAGGCTGTACTGGGATTTATCTTCATTAACTGTTCATTATGATCAATTTCCATGTTCTTTCATTGAAGGTCACATGTAATCCCAGACGACTCCAATCATCGGGAAAAACTGGTGACAAGGAATAAATACATGTTATGGAAGTCGTTGGCATCAACAAAAATAAAGCAATGAGAAGAACATTACTGAAGCTACCTTATCAAGAAGAACTTACATACATGGAAATTACAGCTGCTAGACTGAATAATGCAAAAGCTGAAAGGAAATAAATCAAAAAATTATGAAACATATTAGAACTAATGTAGTGTGCTAGTGATATATAGCAAGAAAATTATCTATAACTAAAAATTATATATAAGGTTTGAGTAAATGGAAGATTATGATGGATTCATTGCGGGACTTGCTTATTTCAGCATAAAGTATGAAAAAGTTGATATGTGAGAGATCTATCAAGAAATGATATAGGAAACATATAAACAAAATTAATAGAACTTAAATTAGTGAACTTGATCAAAGGATCTATATAAATATTTAGTTGCGTTTGCAATTTAAGGTTGTGCAACTTTAACTAAAAGAAGACCAATAAATACAAATGTGAAAGGTTTTATAGAACTGGGTTTTTGGTTGATGTGTTGAAAGGAGTGGAGATGGTTTGAATTATGGTTTGAGGAGAAAATTATATATAGCTGCTACCAAAGGAATGAAGAGTATAAAAAATATGAATTGGAAGGGAAGGAATTATATATAAGGCCAGTAGTTACATGCTTCAACAAAGAATATGTTGGATATGCTTCAAAATCTAATGTGAATGTGAAAGTTTTCGAGTTCTTCCTATCTCGCGACACTGAGGAAATATTTGCGACGTGCAGCTTGAAGGATTGCAAGGAGTCCAATTACGGCTTATCTCACAACATGGAAAAGGAACCTTGATGCGGATGCGCAAGTTTTCTGTTTTCATGGTCGCCAAGTTTTAAGGGTTGGACGAACTCTATAAATACCTCGAGTTTTGGGTTTTGATCTGCGTAGAAAGATGTGAATCAGGAGTGTATTTGGTCATTACCAAAGAAACAATCTCACGTTTGATCAAAGACGGGTTGATGAGTAAGGGTGAAGAGTTTCTTGGTTTACCTTCAGCTGATAGAGCTAATCGAACTGCTCTCTAATTAACCCTTGCGGTCTTTTCGATCTCAGGATCGTTCAACAATTCCTCTGGTCGGATTCTACCTCGTAAAAACAGTAAAAGAATGCCTTAGTAGCACTGTACATTACACAACCAAATAAAACTTACTCAATAATTTTTTTTGAATTTTTCCTTTTTTCTTGCAACAAAATAAAATTAATAAATTGACATAAATCCTAAAATAAATGGTATTTCCTTGTAGAAATTAATCAACAGTCCCCAGCAACGGCGCTAAAAACTTGATACAAAATTAGCAAGTGTACTAACTCATACCGAAGTAATAAATAAATTCGTATCCACAGGGACTGTTTAAATTCTACGTAGCAATGGCATTAATAATTAGGATGTAAAAATGGTCAGGGGTGGGCACAAGGCAATTGGTGTAAAAGATAGTAAGTTTTTATAGTAAGTTTTGGTTTTAGAAATTTAATTTGACGAATGATTAAGCCGACTGAATCCTCTAATGCTCGTTATATGATAATTCACACCTCTTTCTTATCACTGATTCATTAGTCTAATGATAGATTAACAAAATAGTTCTAATCAATCTCTTGAATTAGAACTCTCCTAATGTCACAATCCCTTAATCTCTTAAGTGAATTCGAAACCGTTGGAGGTTTTAAAGACCACTAATCGCTAAATCATAACTTAACAATTGTCTATCTCTAGCTTAATTGAATAAGTTAAATAGCTTATCTAAGTCAGATTCAAATGATATTTCTCAATGCTTCACAATTGTACCCCGATTTCTTTCAAAATTCAAATTCATTATGCACGCTCCTCCAAAATCGTGGCCCGATTTGTATAAATTGTGGCCCAATTTTTGTCGAATCAAACTCACTGGAATGGAAGCAAAATCGTGCCTTGATACCTCCAAAATCTAATATTCTCCTTTTCCTGTCAATTCCAGCTAACAAACCATGTACAACATTTGACTCTTACTAAAAATGCATGGAAAAATGCTAATAAAATGACCTATGATAAGGTGTCATCAATTCCAACCTGTGTCGTTGATCCTATATGCTTTAATTCTAACAAAATATGTTGACAAGTCACATTTCAAGCAAAAAAAAAATCATTTCAAGTACCTTTTCTCCTAATCTATATTTAACTTCTTTCTCAATTTGAATTGTTTTCTTTAAAAAAGTTGATGGTTTATGAAGATAAGGTCATGTATGAGCATACAATTAAACATTTACTTAAATAAAACAACCAGTTTTTCATAAACAAAATGAAATTATAGATACATAAAGGTTTATAATAACTTTGTTTATAATTTCTCTAAAGTATTTTTCATCTTTTTCATAAGACAGTGCAACTTTCATGTGACATGAGAGAATATTTTCCCAAATTACGCTACTACTTTATCTTATTTTTAGGATCCATCATCACTTTAATGTAAATAAACTAAAAAAAAACTCACCATAAAATATTCCACCTAGTTTTTTTTTTTTGACAAAAATATATTCCACCTAGTTTATTTATTAAGTTTGAACACAATGGACATTTTAAATCAAATTTTACGCAAAAGCAATGACTTCTTGTTGTGACTATAATTTTTCTTTTATTGTGTTCAACATCGTGTTATTATTTTAAGTTGTCACAAAATTTATTTCTTTAATAAATTAACAATGTAAAATTAATTCTCGGTAAAAATAATTTGAATTTAAAGTGATTTATGTTGGGATGTATATATGTAAAATCTAAAACCCTCAAGTTCATATTTGGAATGTAGAGAATTTTCTAAAAGGCATTTCAATTTTCACATGAATTAGTATTCCATACACGTTGTTCAAGATTAAAAAGATCACAACACCAACTATATCACCACCTAAAGTACGCTATATTACTTTTTTATTTATAGGATTCATCATCACTTTAATATTAAGGTATACTAAAAAAAGCTCAACATGCATCATTCCACACAGTGTCTTTGATTTTGTGTGTGAGTTTTAACATAGTACGCATTGTAAGTTACCTTTTAAGCCTCAACCGGATGAGCTGAAGCGCCATTTTTATTTTTACCATTCACGTCTCATAAAAACAATAACACCAACAATTCATTATCTTAAATTCCAAAAATATATATATTGCACCAGCAACACAAACATAAAGCCGCATTTACTATCAAATACTACCAAACATGATATTATGTATGCTCAATCAATAATTACAAACAATATAATTAATGAAAATAAATAGTCTTCTAGTAATTGATAAAATTAAAATAGGCTAGGTTTAGTTAAAGCCAACAGTCTCAAAATAGTTTAAATTTCTCTAATAAACACAAGAAATCCGCAACAAAATAAACTAAAAGAAATATCAAAAAGAAAAGTTGAAGTCCATCCCTAATTTTATATCACTAATTTTTGTGAAGGAGAAATTGAAGAGATATTTTAATTTTTTTGTTACGAATTTTATTTTTTTTAAAATAGTGAATTATAATGGTGAAACATATAAATCACTAATCAGTTAATAGAAATATTGATTAGTGATTTATTTACCATTTTCTGAAGAGTTATTTATTATTTTTTTTGTCAAGTATCCTAGTGGTTAGAATTCACATATTTTATAATATGAAGATGTGGGGTGTCAGGGGTTCGAACCCCTGCCTCTGCCAATTGAGGTAAGTGATGACAGTCGGTCATTCACTATTTTTAGAGTCATTTTAATTAAGTTTTTAGTTTATTTTTATTAGTTTAGCATTTAATTTAGAGTCATTTTGAATAAATTGTCATTTTTAATTTATTGAGTCAAGTAGTATGTTATGCTATTATTTTATTTAGTGGTCGTAGAATCAATGGAAGAAAATCTTGGTTGATTAAATTATGTCAATGGCCACGTTAAGCAAGTGTTTATTGTTGGTGGTGTGAATAAAACAAAAGGATGGTAAGAGGTAGAACTAAAAAAGATGGGCCCCAAGTTGTTGATAGACACGGAATGGAAGAAGAGTAGTGAGGTCCACTTGCGGCAATTGGAAAAGGAATAGCTTTTGGAGCAAGAAAAAGAGCAAATAGGTTACAAAGGTTATATAAGAAGCAGTCGCACAACACAGAAGATTATTTCACATTTTCGGCGAATCACGGTTTTGAAGATTAGGATTATTTTGGGGACCAGCTATAGCAGCAACACGAGAGATAGAAGAAGGACTTCTATGATTAAAGAAAACTTCGCGAGCGTAACATATCTGTTTGTAATTTCTTTTATTCATGTTGTTTAATTCTCTAATTATGAGTAGCTAATTTTCTTGTGGTTGAGACCTAGATGAATCTGATGTAGTTCTATGGAAACCTAATTTGTATTTGTATGAACTCCCTTGAATTTCAATGGAAGTCTAGTTTTAATTCATATTACCTTGTGTTTAATGTTGTTTGTATGTTTATTATATTGACTACTAGCACTAGCGTTTTTGAATATGCAACTGATCTTAGAACTTGAATGACCACTAGCCCTGGCTTTTGACTCTGATCTAGGTAATAGGTTTAACCTAAGTAATTAAGCTAGAGATAGAAAATTATTAGGTTATGACTCATGGATTAACGGACTGTTAAAACCTCCAACGGTTTCGAATTCACTTAAGAGATTAAGGGGTTGTCACTTGCGGAGAGAATTCTAGGTCAAGAGATTGGGTAGAATTACTTTGTTAATTTGTCGTTAGACTAGATGGACATTGATTGAATAGGGGTACAAATTACCGTGGAAAAACATTGGAGGATTCAAAGGTCTTGACCATATGTCTCTTTAATTTCCAGAACCAAACTTTTATCGTTTTTAAATAGTTTATTTATAAAAATCAATCCAACTGCCTAGGGCAACTTTTGAATTTAATACATCCTTTATTTTAATGCTTTTGCCGAGTAGAAATTGAAACAGTCCCTGTGGATATGAACTTATAAATTTTATTACTTCGATATATTTTTAGTACACTTGCTAAAAGTCTATCAGTAAGCTCACGAGAACTTCTTAAGAGTTACTTACAATTCCCTTATGAGTTAGTTTTTTTAAAACTCGGTATCTTTATTTACACGTCGATTATCAACTTGTTTGTTTTTTCTGTGAAATGAAATTTCATCATTTTAATCTTGTCTTTTGTTACATGGAAGATGTCATGTAATCAAATTCTAGCCAATATGAAGTGGAAGTATGTCTTTGATTAATCAAATTCACGCTAGCATCTTTCAAAAGAAATTAGTGTGTGTTTGGTTCTGCGGTTGAGAGAATTGGTTTGGCCAAAACTAATTTTGTTAGAATTGATTTTGGTTAAAAGTGAGTTGAATGTGAATTGATTTATGTTTGGATAACTTAAAGCAAAAGTGATTCTTATAAATTCTCGTTGTTTGGATAACTTGGATCAAAATTTATTTTGAATGCATAATTACCAAAATTGGTATTAATATTTTTTGAAGATTAGATTTCATTTCTATTTTATATAGTTTTTAAATTTTTGTTGCATCATTAAATGCATAATTATCAAAATGGGTTTTAATAGATGTATTTAAAATGAGATTTTATTCAATTTTTTATATTTATTTAAATCATTAATTTTTATGGTTATTTATAGAATTGTTTTGACAAAATTTTACATAATAAAAAAGTCAATGAAAATGTGAATTCAAACTATTCAAAAATACATAATAAATAGACTTTTACCATGTACACTGTCAAAATAAATAGGACTGAAGCTTAATCGCACAGAATAAATTAACAATTTTTCTACCAATAAATAAATCAGCAATTCATGATTTGCTAGAGAAAACTATTGCAGCTCCAAAATAATTTGTTGAGTGAAAAGGATAAGTATGTAAAATAGAGAGCACCCAGTTATAAAACAATAAATCAATTGTGATGAATTCCCACCGTGAATGCAAAAGCTACCCATAGCAGCTTCGACTGGAATCACTTTTGGGTGTCAAACTCAATTTTAAAAATAGCCACCCAAACACCAATTTTTTTAACAGATTCACTTTTAGGATGGCTAGCTAGACTCACGTTTGCAGTTCCCAACCGCATAACCAAACGAGTCAGAACGGAGTATGAAGCACTTCAATTCCGACATATAATTCTCTAATTAAATTAATTGTTTAGAAACAAATCAGCTGATTACTGCTCTAATTTGAAAACTTAAGACCATAATTTCCATTCTCTCGATTAAAGCATCACCAACATGTTTAGAAGTCCTAGCTCGACATGCCGAAATTGTAAGACCGGATATCGTGACCCGGGTTCGAATCTGAGACCTCACAGTTGTGTGTGAGTTTAATTTCAGTAGATTACCACTTCATCTAAGACAAAAAAATAAAAATCACCAACATATAAGTTTACCACGGAGCTCAACATAATTTATAATCCACATTAACATGTTAAAAGACTATTTATTGTTTAATAACCACAATAACTAGACATGTAGACGGTACCAAGCAATATAATGTCTCCAAACATGACTCTAATTCAAAATGAGCGAATGTTTATAAAACTTGTCCCAACAAAAAGAAAAGTAATTATTAATTGATATTTTTTATATCATTATTGATTGATATTTAAAAGTATTAAGGTCTACGCAATCTTAACACATTTTTCAGCTAATTAACGTGAAAGAGACCTTATCTCATCTTCACGCCAAATGTCCTCTGAGGGCTCACATGGCAGTCTTATTGGATTTCTCGTACACTGATTTTTGCATCTATTGCATGTGCTTATTTGACAAGTGGTGATAAGCTTACATGAGATATTAACACGACTTAGTACATCATCGATCGAATATACTTGATTCCAATTATCTGTATCTAAAATATCACTGTGACATAAATTTACAACCTCCAAATGTTCCAAGTTATTAAGTGCATGACACAAACCTCTCATGGCTATCGTCATGTTTCGAATACTCAAAACCTTTAGATTTGGAGTATATCGAACCAATGCTTCAGCTTCAAATAGTTCAAAACAATATGTGATCTTTAAGCTAACGATGTTCGTGCAATACTTTCCAATCGCTTCAAAAAAGTCGATACGATGCAACATTGAGGAAATTGTAATGGACTCAAGGCCTCTCCATGATCTCATTGCGGTTTCAAGTCCAATTTTTGATATGTTGCCAGATATGAGAAAAACTAACTTTTTGAGATTTGGAGTCCTGCACATTAAAGAACACATAGACTTTAACACCATATAAAATTAGTTTTTTTTTCATAAAAAAGGTTTAAGCAACTTGTATTTAAATTTCGAAGGGAAATTTGTCAAAAAATAAAAAAATAAAATTCGAAGGGAAAATAAATTTTGTTGATAATCTTTTTTTATAAGCAAAGATGTCGTTGTTTTAACAAGCGAAGTGATTTAACTAAGATAATATAAGAGGAATACCAACCTAAAACAATTAGAGAGTTTAAAAAGAAACATATCAAACCTTAAACAAAAGTTCTCCATAAACCACATCATACTACAAAGACAAAAATGGAGTTGGATTATCTACAGCAGTCGTACAGTGCAGCAGCTGTGATAACCCTTTGATCTAGTGAGAATTTTTCTCTGATTATATCTAATGATTCTCACAATTGCTGCACCATACATGATACATTCCACTTGATATATATTATATACATCAATCTAATTAAAAACAAAAATTCAAAAATATCTTTTTTTTTTGAAGATGCTAAAATGAAATATATTACCACAAAAGAGCGTTAATCCTCGCACAAGGAGTGACGAGGAAAAACGGCAAAGTCTGTACAAAATTTACAAAGGGAAACAAATTAAAAAAGAGATTACAAAGAAAGGAAGATTAGCCTATGCCCAATATGGTGAACGGACTAAGCCACCAGCCATGCAAATTGAAGGGAAGAGTAGTGTGCTTCACCTTCAACCACATATAGGAGATGGACTTAATCAGATCAACCACCTGAAGAATGGGGCTAGCAGTACCCTTAAACAACCTGTTGTTTCTTTCCTTCCATATTTCCCAGACAGTTGCGTGCCAAATAACCAAATTCAAAAATATCTTAATCAAATAAACCAAAACCAAGATCTAGAAAAAATGTAGAAGTTGACAATAACTATATTTTACATATTGATTTTGAAACGTTAAAAATTATATATACTTTGAAGCATCAAATATATATATATATATATATATATATATATATATATATATATATATATAATGAGTTGGAAATAACGTCGGATCAGAAAACACTAGATATCATCATATTAGGTTTTGAAAAATCACACAAGTGGATTGAACACTATATCTTTACCCAAAATCTTTAATTGCTATATGGATCCTCTTACATAAATGTTGCTTATTTATAGCTATCAATGCATACATGTGAGATCATATATACAAGGTCAAATATTTTATTTTATTTTTTAAAATTAATTAACATATTTAAGAAGAGTAGAAGAGATATGTCAACCCTTATTGCAATAAAGTCAAATGTTTTTCAAACACAACAAAGGATTCAATCACTATCATAAAAAAATAAAACAAAAAAGTAAAGAATAAATTAAATATGCTACCTTTCAGCAATCGAGATTAAATGCACATCTTTCAAGTAAATATAATAATTAAATATTATACAACTTATATTTCCGCCACTCAAACTTGAAGAATACTTCAAAAATTGAGTCATTTTATGGCTTGAGTGTCCATCCTTCCAAGCAAATGGTGTCAATGGTGCATTCAAACCTTTTAAGTTCAATGTACTTAGATCAAGTTTTGCCCAAAGTTGAGGGGCACGACTTGCTAAGTTCCAAGATTTACAAACCATGGAAGCTACTGCAAGGTCAACAACACTAATGGTTGTAAAGATTTTTACCAAAATCTCGTAAACCAGGTGATCATTCGAATAATTGTTATCCGGATTATTTTTCTTCATTTTTCAACGTTTCCTGCATGAGTTATTATGAAAACATTAAATGTTTCACATGATGATTTTATAATCTTAAACAATCTAACATGGAATATATCATGGATGACCTTGATAAAAATAAAAAAAAAAGTTTATCGACTAACAAATACTATATATTTATTAGTTAGATTCATCATAGCTATGTAATTTATTCTCTCCAAGTTTTTTTTTAGAAGTTAAATTAGTCTATGAAAATTGACGACATCAAAAAATAACAAACATAAGACATTGAAAGGAGCACACTTCAAAATCCAAAGTTACCTCTTAATTGTTGGACATTCATGAGCACATAATGTAAATAAAACACATAAGAAATGGAATCTAAAGAAAACAAAACATGCGCTTGACTGAAGAAATTATAAACATACCTCTTATTCTAAGATCCAAATTAATGTATTTGATATCTCTCTCACTCAGACACTGATCGACTCAAGAATGAAATTAGTTAAGATTAATTTTCCTCTTACATATATAGAGAAGAAAAGACCTCACATTGAAATATATGGTTTTTTTCCTATATTAAAAAAATTAAAAAATATAATCAAATCATGACATGTTGATAAGGTACATGACCTAGCTCAATAGTCAACTACCCAAAAAAATATTTGTGGTAGTTTTTGCATTAAAAAAAAATCATAAAACAGAGTTTTGACTTTTGAGTCAAAAAAACATTGAAATAAAAAAGGAAAGCATAGTTATTATTTGACGCAAAATAAAAGATAGTTTGAAAACTAAAAATAATATAAAAAAATTTGTATGAATTATATATATATATATATATATATATATATATATAAAGTCTGTTATATTTAATTATAAACTTAATCAATAATTTATATAAACAAATTATAAAATAATATGATAAGTTTATAATTTGTTTATACAAATTATTGATTAATTTTTTTTACCTCCAGACCGAATCCCAAAATAACAACAAAAAACCACCATGAAATGATAAAAATGATATATTGAAAATTTTTGTGTATAATTAAACTACCACAAAAATAATAAGATTGTTCTTGTGCAAAAAAAATATTAAAAAAAGTAAAAAAGAAAGTTTTTGGTTGATGGAAAAGAAAAGATAGTTTTAAAAGTGTAAATGATATGTATATAAAAAAATGGTTAATAGTGTTTTATCCCTTGTAATATAGATCATTTTCGTTTTTTTCCTATAAAAAAAAGTATAGATTTTATCCTGTAATATAAAGATTCATTGATTTTAGACCCTCAAGACAGTTGACTGTGCATTTATGCTTATGAGGCACGTTGAATCAACATTTTTTTATTATGTGCATGTTGACCGTATAATTATTAATTTTTTTACATTTAATTTAAAATTTAAAAAATGAAAATTAATTTTTCATAATTAAAAAAATTAGAAGAAAAAAAATCATATTTATTTCCGAAATTAAGAAGATTTTTTACTAAAAAAATAAATAAAATTCTGGAAATTATATTTCAAAATAGAAATAAAAAACAAAAATTAAAAAATGTATTTCGAAAAGTAGAAAAACAAATTCGAGCAATTGCAATGGCAAATTTGCTATCACAATATATCAAGACATGGCCAACATTTTCACATTTCAAATCTTGGAGAATATAAAGTACCCACTGAACTTCACGGGTTGTAAAACTGTTGGTTTCTTCTTTGATTTCCAAGATATCAAAGATGGTCCAATGAAGACTGGATAACTTGTGATTGATTGTCTAGAATCAGGGCAAGAAGCCTAGTTTGAGATTAGAAGATGACGCAAAAGGATGTTAGCCAATTGGTAAATCAGTAAGATTTCAAGTGTGATTTTGCTCTAGAGCTTAAATTTCTTGATCCATGGCTTGCTGCCAACAAGCATGTTTCCAGTCTGATTATCGGTTTTAGGCTTGGTAATATGAGAGACAGCAAGACAAAATGATTTATAAGTGGGAGACAAATAATTAAAATTCATATAATCAGAAAGAGGATATGAAATACATAATGCTTGGTTTAATGCCTGCTGAGTGTGACCTATATTTCAATGATACTCTCAAAGGTATTTAGGAGGGTGTTTGGTTTGGGTTGATACCCTATGGGTAGGTGGAGGAACTGCAAAAATAGAACGATTTGGAGAGGCAAATACATAATTTTCTGCAAAGAGAGATTGAGATGTGGGAGAAGGGGTGATTGCATTGGTTAATGAAATGTTAGAGCAGATGAATTGGAGGACGCAAATAAAGAAGTAAAAGGAAATGCGTTTTCATAAAAAATCACATGTCCAGATAAAAAAGAATTCTCTCTTAATTAGATCAAATAAAATTAATCCATTTACACCTTTATGGCAAAGGTAAACACACTTTCTAGCTCTAGGCTGAAATTTCCTCGAAATTGTGCCACGGTTTTCCCCATCGCTCCACGATTTCTTGACAGAACCAACCTCCAAATGCTAAACCAAAACTGTGTCATGATTTCTTAAATCTTACCACGATTTTCTTCCAGAAACTCTACATCAATTTTTAGCCAATTTCAACATTGGCATTTCTCCTTTAGCCATATAAGCACGCCCATTACAGTTCCTTGAATGCCTATAGTAATTAGCAATATCCAAAGGCTCAACTAGTCTTTTAAACTCTGTTCCTAACTTTATCCATTCTTTCTTCCCTTCAAATTCATCCTGGAGTTCATAAAATGTTCAACATAGTTCAAAAGGTTGTCCTTACGATTATTAAGAACAAGTCCAAAAGTTCATGAACATTATCAAGAACGTGCAAGGCACAAGTGACATAAATAAATGCCCAGTAAAGCACATTGACTTGGATCAATCAAGGAATAAAGACATTTTTAAGATTAAAGTCAAAAGGCATCTTCAATGTTCATTTAAGACTATGAACATTTGAAGTACTAGGAATATTTCATTAAGAATATCATCCTAGATGTTACATACACTGCACTTCATTGATGTTTCACTAATAGGATTTGATTACATCAAATGAGAGTCTTACAAATCATCCTAAGTGAAAGAAAGGAACATTCTGAAGTTCAGGAAGTTCCTTTCGGCACATGCTAAGACTGATGAACAATATAGTAGGTGAAAAGTGAAAGCAAAAACAAAAGGCAAGATCTAGTCTCATTCAATCAGAATAAGACACGTATGGGAGTTAGTACAATACAAGGACCAAAGAAATCCCCTAAGATTACTGTTATTCGCCCTGCACAAAACGCTCGCACCCAGCTGAAAAGACATTAATGCCCCTGCGTGAGTTAAGTCATGCACCACTGGCATGTGCGCGAGTTAACTCAAGCAACTTGGCCGGTGGTCAAAGCTAAAGAACACACGATTTTGCACGTTTTTATTATGTTTTTTCAAGTTTTTTGACTATCTTTATGGTAGATATAACCTATGTTACAACGTATTGAATAAAGTAAATAAATAAATTAGAATAAATTAAGCGTGAATTCGAATAAAAATTGCGTATTGAATAAATTCAAATAAAGTTACGTATTAAAAAAATCGAAAAAAATGCCTAATTAAACTCAGCGTGAATTCGAATAAAGTTGCGTATTGAAGAAATTCAAATAAAAGTTACATTACATTATATAGACGAGTCATTACATTTGGGAACGTACCTTCCAACTACAACAATTATCTTACCTCTGAATGGGGTAAATTCAAACTCGCTAAACAGCAGGACTCCGATATTCGACTGGCATTTCTATTGTTCCATTCAAAAGATTAAATTCTTGTTATACTTTGTTTAAATGACGGTATTCAAGTGTCAAAAGAATAAGGTTCATTCCTTGACACTTCAATACCTTCATTTAAACCAGCCTAACAAGAACTTAATCTTTTGAATGGAACAATAGAAATGTCGGTCGAATATCGGAGTCCTGCCGTTTAACAAGTTTGGATTACCCCATCCAGAGGAAGACAATTGTTGTAGTTGGAAGACACCTTCCAACTACAACAATTATCTTACCTTTAAATGAGGTAAATTCAAACTTGCCAAACAACAACTATCAAGCATTCACCCGGAAGTTTTATTGTTTCATTCAAAAGATTAAATTCTTGTTAGACTTTGTTTAAATGACGGTATTCAAGTGTCAAAAGAATGAGGTGCATTCCTTGACACTTCAGTACCTTCATTTAAACTAGCCTAACAAGAATTTAATCTTCCAGGTGAATGCTTGTTAACTGTCGTTTAGCAAGTTTGAATTACCTCATTCAAAGGAAGACAATTGTTGTAGTTGGAAGGTGCATTTCCCAACCTAATCACGATCTTCTGGCGGAATCAAACTTTTGATGATATCTTCAGTTGATCTCAGCAACGTTACCCGCATATCGATTCACTGGAACATGTTGTGCTCCCAAAACATGTTCTTCACGTTTTCGTCGTTCGTTAATTCCACCCAACTGAATGATACTCTCCCCTCGTCGAGCGTTGGACGTTTATACCAAACGTATTCCACCCTCCTTGTGTCTCTGGGGTTCACTCCTTGGTTGAATTCATTCAGTTGATCCTTGAGACCTCTTAACGTTACACCAAGGCACCGAACCTTCAACCTCTGAGGTTCTCCGCCGTTAAATTGTGCATGAACGTCGATCCACCCCGCCATTGCTTCAAATCTACACAGTAAGAAATTAAAAACAATCAATGAAAAGCTAATTCAAACATTTCATCAAACACTTGGAGTGCAAATTATACATAAACCCTAAAACTCAAAATTACAACATTAACATGCAAACATCTAACCACAATTAAGCAACATAAGTCATTTACATGTAACATTGTATCATTTCTTGCAAGCAAAATCAAAATTTAAACAGACCCTAAATCTATAAAAAAAAACTACAACATAAACATGCAAACATCTAAACATTTAAGCAACACAAGTCATTTTCATCTACACATTGTATGATTTCATGCCAAAAAAACCAAAATTTAAACAAACCCTAAATCTAAAAAGTTTCTAAAAAATTTCTAATTTAAGAGAAAAAATTTAACATATAAACATAAACGTTTAATAGTGTTTGATTATGAAGACTTACTTGTTATTGGAGTGTTGTTTGATTTGAACTTGAAAGAATTTTGGGTTTGGGTATTTGAGAGAGATTTTTGAGATTTTAGATGAGAAATGAGGAAATGAAGTGTTCTGTCTTCTTTAAGACAACATGTAGTGTCACTTAACTAGTGCAGCGCAAGTTAACTCACGCAGCGTTAGTTAAGTGGCGCAACTATTAACACTTGCGCTACTTAACTAGCGCAGGGGCATTTTAGGCATGGCTGCATGGTGCAAGCGTTTTGTGCTGGGGGAAGAGCAGTAATCATCCCCTAAAACATGTGAATGAAGATGCAGATCCACTTTCATCTCTCCTGCACAAGTTTCAAGGCAAATATGAAAAGGCATTGTCCAACAACATTCTGAAGTATGTGCAAAGAAAATTATTCATGGACAAAGCCCAGAAATTCATCTGACACGCATGTGATGAACCTATAAACACATCATACATTCATAATTGATGAACTTAGGAAAAATATCATGATGAACACAACAGCATTCTCAAGTATTTTGAAGAACACAACAACATTCTCAAGTATCCTGTTGAAACACAGAATCATTATGAAGTTTAGAATGTTGATCCAAACTTTCAAGTAAAAGTTGGTGGGCCCGTGACATATGGCACAAGACCATTGGACATATCCCAACGACTATAAGAGGTCAAGAAACTCTATAAAAGAGGATGAAGACTTATGTTGAAGATACACAACTTACAAACATCTTATTAAAAGTGTTTAAAGTTCAATAGCTAAATTGATTTCACAAATCAACTATAAAGATCCCTAAAATCTCTAAGAGTGTGAATCAATCTTCTCTTATCTTTTCAAAGATAATCTTCTCCCATTCTTCTTCTTCTTCCTCTTGTCTGATTTCATTCAAACTTTCCATATCATTGTAAAACAAAAAAGTCTCATCTAGCTTTAATAGTATTAAAGTGTTAGGTTGAGCAGAAAGTTGTAAAGTCTGGTGTGACTTAGCAAACAAGGTTGTAAGCCTGGTGAGACTTGGTGAATATAGTTGTAAGTGTTCCAAAGGAACAAGGTTGTAAGGAGCAGGATTTGAGAGGATGTCTCAAGTATCATATAGTAGAAATTCTCACATGATTGTGAGGAGTGGATTAAAGCATAAACCAATGTAAATTTATGTGTTCTTCTTCTCTTCCTTCGGTTTTTGACTTAACCATTCCAAGTTTCAACTTGAGAATTACTTTTAAGTTATAGGTTTAATTTTAAAAGGATCACAATTCAATACCCCTTCCTTGATAAGAAAATTAGTTGAATGGTACAAATACAATTGCAATATGCATATTAGACAGTAGCAGCATCCCTTGTAACTGTAACTTCTTAGCACTCTTTCTTTTCTGTCTTCGAAATTAACTATAAAATTAGTGCTATTTGAATAATAAATAATTTGTTAACTAATATACATCTCAATCTAATTATCAAACTTAATAATAAATAAATAAATAATTTCGTTCTTAATATGCAATAATTTTCCTAAAAAAACATTTGTCCAAAACTATGGTGCAGCACATTATAATTATGACACTACAGCTATAGTTCACAGGATTGAGAGCAAATTGCAGCCGCATTGAATTATGAGTATGGCTTCTTATGTTCAAACTCAATCACATTGACAAGTTCCGCAAGAGCTCCCATGGCTGCTGTCCCACCTCTTTGTAGTAGAGAAAGTGCTAGTTCATGTTCGTTCCATCTGCTTAATCCATGTGCCAATTTCCTCAAACTATCTACCTTCACTTCTTGAAGCCATGCAGGTGCAAAACTAACCATTAATCCTACTAAACAACAAACATAAGTTTTCCATGTAATAGGATTGCAACTTAGGGAAATTTTTCTCTCCATGACTTCTGCCAAGAAGTCCAAATGGACTCCAATATTGTGATTCCTTCTAGACAGTTTCGGTGATGGTAACTTGGTCCCGACACCCCATAGAATTGATCCTGAAAATGTCAACAGATATGCTATAGCATAGCCCTCAAGTATATATGACATCACGTTATCATTTTTGCGCTTCACATCCCTTGACGACAGCAACCAGGTAGGAATAGTCTCCTTGTACAATTCCTGGACCAGTTGTATACCGCCAGCTGAACATAAGAGACTTGCACCAAGTGTTGCCATTTCTTTTGCACTTTGAGCAGCTAGGAATAGTGATGATTCATTGGATTTTAAGCGACTAGATCCAGAACTCACCCTTATTCCGGCTAATTCATTGGAATACTCTGTCACTAGACCCACAATCACATCGTTTAGGTACTGCACGTTGTGTATATTTCGACAGGATCGAAGATAAAGGAACCCTGGTGCAACAAAAGGAAAAGCACCAGGGGCAGTAATGGAACTACCCAACAGGCCATTCACACTACATTCAGCAGTCAACTTTGAGTTTGAACCAGACAATACTCCAAGGAATGAGGTGAAGCAACTTCTCACCAGCTGAGCAACGGATTCATTGTTATGTCTGAACACAGAGCGGGAACCTGATACGACAATGAAGTTGTGCCAGCGGCGAACCTTTTGTGCCCACAGAGATCCAATTACAGGCATGCTAGGCCAAGGGCAACCTGATGCACAATTTTCTAAAGCAGCTCCGGTGATAGCATGGATGTACTCCAGGCTCTTGTCAAGTTTAAAAGTAATGGATAAACTGACAAGAGCTGCCATTGGTAATGGAAGTGTTACTGGCGAGCCTCCTGCCAGCAACAAAGACTTAACTCGTAAGCAATACAAATGTAATAATTATCACTGGATTGTTTAATCTAAAATACCCTTATAAATGATTAGAAAAGATAAGAAAACTGTAAAATTTTCTGATTTTCTTAAGAAATGATAGTGCTAAATTCATATTCTCATCCATATTGTCTCTGACACAGAAATACAAGGACATAATATTTGCTGACATTTCATACTCTCAATCAAAGAAAAACCCCACCACTGCTTTTTCTCTTTTCTCTCTCACACACACAACCCTATATACCTACTTACTAACACATATACATGCACAGACACATGGAGTGTAGTTCCAATGAGAAAGTCAGCCAGATGCAAGAAATGAGAGAATTGGCTATCGACATAAATGTACAGGACAGACAAAACAATGTGAACATGAGAGAGAGAGAGAGAGAGAATTGGAAGAAAAAAACATCTTCGTTAAAAGTATTGGCGAAATCATAACATAACCGGTTCCTAGGAAGAGGGGAAAGACAAATTTATTCTGGTCACTGCAAGTCAACAACAATTTCCGGCAACATACAAAATGTTTGTGCATGCGCTTATCTCTGTAATTTCCACCTATCTACCCAAGCATTTAGATATGTATGATGTGTTTTGAATTTGGTAGGACTCATAATGGAAACTAGTAAATATCAAACATGTATATTAGAATAAGAACCAGCAAAGTACCAGATGAACAGTTTGGAACCTCAACGCCAACATGAGTTAGTATAGCTTTTATTTCTGATTCCACAGACTGAAGAACTGCTGCTGGGCTAGGCCAATCTGTTCCATTCATTGGAACCTGTTTCCATACTCCACGAGTAACTTCTGAAGAAAAGTAATCAATAATGGCAGCAATTGATGCTGGAAGAAAATCAACAAGGTCTCTCAGACCTGAAAGTGAAATGGCACATGAGTTACAGTGATAAGATGCACCGGAAACACAAGCACCTTCTGTCCAGTAAACTTTTTCTGACTGTAACAACTCACTTCTGTTTATTAGTTGCATTATAAGTTATAACAATTTATTAAGTATAAGTGTACCAAAATTACCCTAATTTGATGCGAACTCTTCTAATCATTGTATTACAATTACCAGTTAATGATAGTTAACATGATTTAGGACACGGACTAAGACCGATGGGACAAAATTTTAAGATATCAGAAAAGAAAATTGGCAAAAACGAATTGGAACCGGCAACTTTATTTAATTATCATGATTTAGCAATCGTCTATTAAAGACAAAAGAAAGGTGAGACCAAATTGATGGAAACAAATAAAACTTGAATCTTTGATTCACATACAAGTAAAGCTAGCATCAACCAAACCTGTTGTCAAGTCTCGTGATGAAAGCCTCCCATGAACACAAGCAGTTAAGATTGCTTCCAGGACAAAAGGAAGAGCTTCTAGTACCTCCCATGCAGGGAGCACAGGTCTTTGAAGAGCATCTTCACCAGAATTTATGAGAGAGCTACATGCATTACTGCTATTTGGTGATGAAGAATTACTTGATGAAATCCCACCCTTGGACATCTTTTGGTAAATCATGCTTAAGATTACACTAGCAGTTTGATGAATGGAATTTCCGGTAGAAATACCAGAAAGGGTTGAAGCAACACAAGATTTGTATTGACAATACAACGCCCGTAATTTTGGAAATGAATCAATATAAACAGGTTTAAAGGATGCAGAATCAAAGAGACTTTGATTACTTTTTTGCTTATCTTGGAAAGACATGACACGGTTATTGTGCAATGACAAAAGATACTCCAAACCTCCGACTGCAATTCCTCCTTCAGTGATGCACTGGTCAAGAGGGGGTCTACAGAATTTCCATAAACGAATGAGGAAAAGAAATGCTAAAGAAAAAGCCATGTAAACTGATGTTGAAGACTCATCGCCTGTGCTATTTGGAGTCGGTGAAATGGAGCCAAATGCTTCACAAAGTGGCAATAAAGAAGCAGCAACTGTGGGAACCTGCACAAAATAACTTGTTAAAAAACATTTGACATCAAAAAGTGACTGGAAAATAAATTAAGCTTGAGAATGACGTCTATATACTAATAGCTCAGGAATGACATTTGAACTATAAACTAACTATTTATGTTAATTCTTTTCGTTTTTTAATGCTACTTTAATTTGCTTAACCAAGTGCATCCCCGTCTGGAACTAGAAGGAATCATTTAACTTTCAATAATCCTCTTAAATTATCTTTTCCATCTTTATTTATAAGGTTAAATATGTTTTTGTCCCTCAAAAGTTAATAAAATTCATTGTTAGTCTGAATCTTTATAAAGTGAAGTATTTTGACATTCAACTTCTGAAATGTCATTCATGGTTTCTAAAATTCATTCGGTTTTAATACCGACTTTGATGTCTGCCAGAGACCACGAACAACAGATTTCAAAAGACATGGGAACCACAAACTGACACATTTCGAAAGCAAGGGAGCGAAGTATGTCAATTTTCTAAAGGGGGACTAAAACTGATTTTTTGTTGGGGGACGAAAAATATATTTAATCTTTATTTTTATCTATACAAAAAACCCTTAAAGGGACAAATTTGGCCAAATCTCTAACCAAAGGACCTCACCGCTTTACACCCATGTGCAGACGGTGGGAGGGTGGACAAATGTAGGAGGCATATATCAACACACCCCGTCAAATTTGGAACTAGGCTAGACATCTAGAGGCTAGAGTATAGACAAATGCAGGTGGCTCAATAACATATCTAGGATAGGCTCTATATCATCTTAGAATTTGAATTAGTCTCACTTGCCCCAAAGGTTAGCTCGACAGATGAGGATTGCCTAAGCTTTATAAGAACTAATTTGGCCATATCAGTCGATGTGGGATCTTAGCACACACCCTCACACCCAACACCATACATCTGGAACATGGGCAAATGACTGCCAACTATCAAGTGAAACCCAAAAATGTTCATTCTTAGAAATTTGAAATAGAGAATCAAAATGGCGTATCATATTCCTATAGCCATCAAATATAAAATAAATAGTTTTAAGTGATTCACTTACTACACCATGTAAAGAAAGTATGTGAAGTGTATCGACAGAGGAAGCTCCACGGAGGACAGCACTTAACATGGACATATTATCAACAAAGAGGCCTCGAGTTCCAGAGTTACTATGAGGTACAGGACAAGCCAGTAGTTTAACTACATAGTGGACCACATGTTCCTACAAAGGAGACAACATTTTACATCAGAAACAATAAGTGATGAGGAACATAATATTCATAAATACAATACCAAGATCTGGAGTATTCAAATATTAATCCATTATCCAGTATAACAATGGACAAAACAATTATCTAAATTATGTAAAATTAACATGTTATATTCACATGATGCTTAGCCCCAAGTGTCATCATTGCAATGAACAGAAGCGTGGTAAAATTTTATTCTTAGTTTAGGTGCAAGGAGGACAGGCGCCTTGAAGCAATGATTGAAGTTGCTGCCTTGCGACTAGAGGACCATTGTTTTATGTGGAATCCTTCTTTAAACCTCGCCATAATGAAAGCTTCATAGTATCAGGTTGCCCTTTTTGAAGAAGAAAAGAAAAACAGAAGCCATGACTAATCAAAACTAACTCTAGTTCCCTTAATTAACATCCCTAATAGGTAGATAGCCAAAATGCCCTTTATAATGACATGGGCAATCTTCCCCCTGGAGCTATTTGTTGGCATTAAAGCACCAATCCGTTCTCAAGGCTCAAGCTGATATTCACATTATTATATTATTAAAAATATGCAAACCTAAATTTATGATTTTACTCTCTCCTTTAGTAACAAGATTGTTTTTAGTGAGAGACAGAGACAAAGAGTACTCATATAAAGAATATACATCCAAGAAAACCTTTGAAGCAAATTTAAGAAACTTTTCTTTGAAAGGACTTCCAATGGTCCAGTATTCTGGTAGGAATAGGATTTGTCACCTGAATATACCATCCACGGCTGAGGCATGCACCACATAGAATCTTTGCAGCTGTAGGCCTTTCCACCTCTGATCCACTCAATGCAATATAGTATAACTTCTCTATCTCCGCAATGCTAGTATGGAAGAAAAATTGTGAAAACCAATCATCAGTACTTTAGATAATACCAAAATTGAATCACTATTTTGCATAAAATCGCACCTTGAGGCAGGTGTCGCCGCAAGGGCATTTATAAGAGAATTGTTCAATGGCGTTCCTTCCATAAATGTTAACCATGGAGATTTTCCTAGTGGTGGTGAATCTGATAAAGACATAACAGATGTAGAGACATAACCAGGCCAAAAGTACACTGATGTATCCATTAAATTCCTTGCTATACAAGCTTCCACTATGAGATGCCTCAAGTTCCCACCTAAAAGGAGTAAGTTGTATGCATGTGATAGTAGCCCTTATTCATCGTAAATAAAGTAAGAACGAAATAATGGAAGCATATTTGAAGTGACAAAAATCAACCTACCTGCATTTGAATTAGCATTAGCATTAATGCTAGTGAACGATTCACCCTTTTCTTTCATTGAGTTATAAATAAAGCTGGATGCTTTTCTAGCTGCCTGATTGGCTGCATCAACAACTAATGCAGGAGGGCAGAGAAGACCAGAAAAGTGTCCAAGCACTTGAACAGACGAAATCAGCCCAAGTTTCATTGAATGATCACTCTTCATTTCATGTTTGTATTCTGATCCCACAGAAACTGGAACGGTAGACAGATTATGTTCAGTGTCATCCCTTAGAACATTCACAATTACCAAAGGGACGATAGACAAAAGCATGCATAAACGAGCTTCAAGATGGGGAATTGGACCTTCAGGAGGATCGCGCTCCTACAATTTACCAAGAGAGGGGAAATATTAATTATTTGGTTAATACTTCCATGAAAACAAAAAATCAAGTATGGACCAGTCTCAACTCGTTGCACAAGCCGGAGGGCTGAAAGCCAAAGTGCTAGAAAAGTTTCATGCCAGCTAGCCTGGTTAAATATTTGAAGTGTCTTGATTCCTTCTGCAAATAGGCCATGAACATTAAGAAAGACCTGAATCAACCCCAAAATAATGGAACCAAAGACAAATCTAATAAATAACTTTCAGAAAATAAACCCTAAATAACCAATGAACAATTACAGCAAGCAAAGACAAATCCAATGAAAACCATCACAAAGATTTACCTGTAAGCACCTCAATAGCTGATTTGATGGGAATCTGTCTAGAGTCCATAGCATTCTCCATATAAATGTCCAAAGGAATCCAACAAGATCTGTAGTTGCACTTCAACAGTGTCTTACATGGTCCAACATCAACACTTATCCCAACCACCTGATGCTTATTTAGGGAGTAATCAAAATGAGATACTCCACGGATCTTTGCAGACACTTTTCTAAGGACTTGATTTACTAGTTTTAATTCTGATGATGCTAAGTCAAGGGATTCAAGAAATTGAAGCCTCTGCAGGAGGCAATTGAAATTTTCAGGCCTATCAAATATGATGAAACACAAAATAGGGAAAATAGATTGTCAGCTTACCAACACAACTCCTATAGAGCAAGTAAGATATATGAACAATAAAATTCATGTAAAAATTTATGTAAGTAAACTAGCACCAACACGTGAAGAACTAATAAATGGTTATGCACAAATGTGCTCAGACAAGAGAAACAGGGACTACCGGGAGCATAATGCATTATGCATATGTGCTGTTAAATAAAATTTCCCAAAGCATCTGATAATGGAACCATTTACTTCAAACTACTGTTTTGATGCATGGTAGTGGATTCTATTCTAGCAAACCACCTAGAAATAACCAGATAGGAATTCTAGCATTTACCGGCTAAAGTGAAATTGATTGCATCAGTAGCATAATCAAACCATATTATGGTACACAGTAGACAATCAAAATAGAGATGTCATATAGTAGTAAAACAATATCTGAAGTGTAAAATTTAAAATATCTGTAAATCATCGTTACTACGATATTCAGTCTAGCAATGTTGAAACTCGATATTATCAATTTTTGGAGCTCAACGGAATAGGCTAAAGGATTATTTCAGCATCTTCATTATTTAGATGTTAAGTAAGATTAGAGATATTAATAGTGATGAATTGAGATGCAATCAATTCTAAAACATAAAGGTCAAAATATAAAAAGGTTGGAGACGGTACATGTTTAAGAGAACAGACTGCAGAAGAATCATTGCTTTTTTGCTTTCACTTAGTCTTTCCAATACCTCTAAGGCTGTGATCGTATTTCTCTTCCTTATCTGTTCACGATAATCACCTTTTTTAAAATTGTGCATCACATTATGATCAATTTCCATATGTTGGTCACCTGTTGGGACTAAACACGATCTTTCATTAAAGTTCACTTGTAATCCCCAGTCATTTAACGTGCTATCAATCAAAGCAATGATGATGTTAAAAAAGAACAGCACAAATACATGCCCTAGCTCCAGATCATGAATTTTGAATGTTTCAGAAAAATGAAGGACAGAATCAACGGACTTAATTATCCTGCAAAACAAAACAAAAAAGACATTTTTAGAATTAAACATTGTTGATCAAGGTATATTCAGGGAGTATCATGTAACTTAAGTAAATCACTAACTAGGACCAGAAACAAGAAAGCACAACCACATAGAACTATCCAGCTATTCAGTAACGGTATTTAAGTATGAAGATTAGCTGGATAATGCAGTACACATTATCACATTGATTTTCAACCTCAAACTTGTATAAGTATAAACACAAAGGAAACCATATTGTCATATTAACATCGGTGCAAGTAACGAATCACCAATGCATAAGATACTGATAACTAATTGAGATTGCTTATGAAAATAACAACTTATAACCTATCCATAAACTATTTTCAGCTTATTCCGTTAAACTGGAAAAACTTAGCTCATAAGAAAACAGTTTAATCACATAACTTATTAAATTATAGAAATAGCTTATACATCTCAAACATTAATTATCAACTTACGCTAGTTTAAGATTCACTCACTTGTTACTGCATGAGAGCGAAGCGATTGGTTGAAAATTGAAAGCATGTTGATCAAGAAGCGGAAGAAAAAGAGCATAAGCATGAGGAAGAGAAAAGCGATTCCTAAAAACCTTATAAGCTAAAAGCGAAAGTAACTGAAGCGGAAAAATAAGCTTAGAAGAAAGAGCATGATGAAGAAACTTCCATGTAGAAGGATGATCCTTCACATTTTCAGAACACATTTGCGAAACCAAAAGTTCAACTAACTCGGAACTCGGTAACTCAACTCCAACGGAGTTAAAGTATTCGATTAACTCCGTTACCCATAGCGTTGGTGATTCATTGCCTCGTTGTTGAAATTGCTTTAAACGGTTTGTAACGGATTCTGTTACGGTTTCGTTCCATGACTCCATTATTCTAGAATGTTCTGTGGTTTGTTAGTGTTGAATTTGATAATATAGTAATGGGAAGAGAGGGGTGGTTAGGGTTGGGCAAGGAAGTGTTTGGTTGTGTTGTATTGGAATTGAATTTGATGGTGGTGAATTGAGTTAGTGATGCAGATAAACAAACACTCTCTTGTTGTGTTGCGTGCTACTCGCCGCTTATTGTCCCCAACTAACTAAATTTGAGGGTCGGTTTGAAGAGATGACAGTATAAATGTCTTAAGTCAAAAGTGAGTCCTTCCAAGCTCAATAAGGTAAAGACACTATTTTCATGTGTGGAGCCACTTTATTCAAAGATGTACAGATGGATAAAGATATTTATTGCAATTTATTAAACTATTTATTGCAATTTATTATTCTCAATTACTTCCGGCTTTTCAAATTAGGTGTCTTTTTTGAGTTTTACAAGATTATTAAGGAAAGATAAATGATATTTGTACAACCATTTTGTAACAACTTTTACACAACTTTCTCTCTCATACTCACATTATATTCTTACTCTCTCTCATCCTTTTTATCTCTTTATTGTTTTTAACCAATAAGAAGAGAGAAAAAGAAGGTTGTCATGAAAGTTGTACCAAATAGTTGTTCAAATATCATTGATCGGAAAGAGAAATGGTTAGTAGTGTTGATTTTAATAATAAAACATTTTTATTAATTATAGTTAGTGGAGTAGTTAGATGACTATAATGCAATAAATAAATGTATTCTAGTGAGAAAGAAATAACAAATGTTGTATTGGTATTGTAAGAATGACAAATAATTTAAGACATAAAAATAATAAAGAGTATACATATTTTGAGATGAAGGGAGTAAAAAATACAATACTTCCGTCTCTAATTATCAAATCTTTTTCACATAGCCAGTAAAAAAGTTTATTGAAGAATTAATTTTGTTGACAATTGCTATTATTTTACAAATTTATCCATTAGGAGAGAGAATTTATTAATGTTTTGATATACTATCTCGGGAGCAATTCTTACATGGGCACAAACATAAATCAAATTTATTTGGACACACATACATAAATGTAAAAAATTAAAGAAAAATTATTAAGTCACGTCATTCAAATCTATTCTCTTTTAAAAAAAATTATTTGTGAATGTGTACCTAAATAAATTTGATTTGGCCTCTGTCCTTTTTCAAAACTATTTTCAAAAATATACTCCCTCAAGTCCTTTTTTAAAGGATTTTGTAACAAAAGCATAGGTATTAAAAAAATTGTTGAAATAATAAATTTGTTTTAAATGTGTGCGAGAATTATTAATTATCTTTTGTGTATAGATATACTTAATGTTAAACTTTGATATTCTAAAACAAATTGATGATATTAATAAGGTATTAACAAATAGATATTCTAAAACAAATTGATAATATTAATAAGGTATTAACAAATAGATATTCTAAAACAAATTTGCACATGAGAAAAACCCTATTAATAAAGGTTGTACTTGAAAAAAAGACTAAAAAATAAATGGAAAATGCTAGTAACAAATACTTTTAGGTTTTGTTTGGGAGTTTGGAGGGGATGGGAATGATAGGCTTTGGAGGAGAGAAATATAGTGAAAAATTGAGAAATCTTTCATATTTTTTGAAAGAGTATTTTTTTAGAAAGTCATAAATTAATGCTTATGATTAATATATTTTTAATTTTAAGAATATTATAACAACATGTATTAAATTTGAAGAATTCGTAAAACCCTCCCAAACCCCCCCAAAATTCTTCTCCAATACAATTTTTTAGTTTCCTCAAATGAGGAGGGTTGTATATTTTGAAGAAAAATAAACCCCTCAAAGCCCCTCCTACCAATGTCCTCTATTTCTTCCACTTACTCCTTCCTTTTTTTTCTAAACTTTTTTTCCCTTCTCCTCCAAACTCGCAAACAAAGTCTTAGAGTACTCTTTAAGGAATCAAAGTAGTTATTATTATATTAAAAATTGTACACTTACTACTTTTACATCTATTTGACTTGTATTTACAAGACTAAATTTATTTTTATTGTTTGCTTAAACAATACATTTATTGCCCTTCGTAGCATAATCTTAAATGAATTTAGAAATTTGTAGAAAGTCTTATATTTGCGAACAAAACATTTTATAAATAATTCTTTAATTACGGAAAAATGGAGTAATGTAAAGATAATTGATAACTATACTATAATTAATGGCACTAAACTTGGATGCATATTTAGAGATGTCAAAAGGGTTGGTCCGATCCGGCCCGAGAGGCCCAACTACATAAATGGGTCAGTCTTGCTCATCCCATTTATAATTGAGACGCAGATTATTGAGGTCGGCCCAACCTGTGCGGGGCATAGGCCAACCCGGCCCTTTTTAACTTTGTTTTTATTTATTCACTCCATTTTATGTATTTTTTATATGTTACTTACTCATAACTATCTTTTTTGCTAAAATATGATTTGATGGACATAGAAATGTAAATAATTTTTACATTAACATTAAACATTAATTAAACTCTAGATCATTCCTTCGATTGAATCAAACTAATAATTTATAAACTTTAGAATTTTAAAATTTTGATCTAAATTCATTCATTTTCATTAAGTTTACTTATTTAAATATATTTTTATTAATAAATTTTAAGTTAGTTGATAATTTTTTTCAAAAAATATAGTGTTTTTAAATAAAAAAAATCAAATGGAAATATTGATAATGGGTAGGGATGACAATTGGACCCAGGTCTGATGGATACCCTAAAAAAATATTCGTAATTGGTAGGGTAAAACCCCGCTTTCATGGATATGGGCATGGGTCTGGGTAATTATCTGTAAATTTAAATGAGTATGGGCGCGAGTAAGGGTACTATACTACCCAGACCCGCAATCCGCATATACATATTTATACAATATGATAAATAATTTATTTATTTAGTTATTTAAGTCTAAACATGAACCTTAAAACTATATAATACAGTAACCGCTTCCTCCTTGAGTACAACTTTTTAGGGATATTTTGAATATTTTTTACATGGCTAAATTCTACGATTCATACTATTATATGAGTTGATTTGATAAAAAATTGACCATAGTTTTAATTTAATTGTGATGTTTTTATTGTCTTCCGTAGTTAAAGGGCGGGTAATGGGTGCGAGTATGAACACTTAGGTACCTGTATGGTATGGGGAATGGTCCTAAAGCTTTTACCCACGAGAGTATGAGTTCTGGTACGAGTATTTTTTACAAACGCGGGTATGGGAAAGAGAATTGTAGTACCCTACCCATAGGATACCCATCGACATCCACAATAATGGGTCAACCCGGCCTAGTCTCATTTTTATATAGGTCAAATGGGCCAGGGTCAAAAAAACTCAAGTACATTTTGGGTTAGTTTTTTTAGGCTCGACCCGTCTCAAAATATGAGCTAATGGACCGGCCATTAGTCTGGCCCATTTTTGTCGTGTAACACATTTACTATTGAAGTAAATGGAATAGACTAAAACTTGTGAATCACTTTCAAATACGATATGCTCACATCCCATGTTGGTTGCCATATGAATCCTAATGACGAGAACAAGGTGATATCAAACTTTCAGTGTAGACCACTGGGTCCATCCAAGTATTGATGTTTTGAATATCAAGAATCTTAAAAGTACCATTAATGGAATCATAAACAACCAACTTCAATTTTGCGGATTCATGAAAATACATTAGCACTTGGTCATCCTCTGCAATATATAAAGCCTTGCCATAGGGAAATAAAAGTTGTCCCCAATCTTCCACATAAGAAACATTAACATTGCACAATTTAGTCCATGACTCTTTATTTCTATATTCCTTCGTAATCCAAAAATCCATAATCAAATTAAAACTACATGCTGAGAGGCACAAGCAATCCATGAAAACACCTAAGGTCCAATAATCCTTCTCCGAATAAAGCGTTGAAAGCTTTTGATATGACTCGTCCAAATCAGGCAGCGGAAGCTTTTCATACAACTCCTTCTCCAAATCAAGAGAAACAATTACTCACAATTTATAACCATTTGAATCATCATATGCCAGCCAATTAACGATGCCACTCAAAAACATTTCAAACCCACGAAATCGGTTAGAAGATGGGAGATCCTTTATCCTTCTCCAATAATTAGTACCCAAAGTATAAACCCTAACTTCATTTATTCTTTTTCCTTCATTTTCAACCAAGAAAATAACAATAACCTTATAATTATCAATGAAATGATCATACCCAAAACTATATGAAGGAAAGGGATCCCTTAGCCGGTGATTTTGATCCAAAGGAGGCAATTTGTTGAATTTTCTAATGGAAGGGTTCCACAAAATAGGAATGCAATGACCGACAATGAACAAAGGGATGCCATCACAAGAGCACACGTCCAGAAACCACGAGTGCAAAGGAGGATTGTATCCATTTTCGCGATGAATTAGGTGAATGTGTTGTGTCTGCCTAACCCTAGAAGTTGAATAAGTAGAGGAAATTGGGGAATCAAAGAGAAGTAACTCACCTGGGTTGTTTTTCGTAGAGGTTACCATGAGATTGTGGCTGGTGGTTGACAAGCGAAGGTGTTTCTTGGCAAATTTTGGATCGGAGATTAAAGAATTGAAGGACTTACGGAGGTATCGAAGTTGGAGTAGTAATTTCACGGGAAGCCTGCACAGAATCTCTGCGATGAGATCGAATGTAAGAGTGGGAATGGCGGAGATGATGTTAGGGTTCTGGTGAATTGCTGCATCTTCTTAGGGTTTGTTGTTTCCACGGTCAGTGAAAGCAAAAAAGGATCAGCGTCATTGTCGTTGCTACCTGACGCCATTTTCAGTATCAAAGGAAATGGTGGTCGAGAATTTGAAATCCTTTCAATGATATCTTTTGTTCAAGATGAATTGTTCGGAAGAATTCCTAGTTAAAAGAATATTTTAGTTATACATCTACCGAACTTTGGATTAATATAACTCTTTACTGGGAACTAACACAATCACGAAACTCTATGATTGAAAAGATACGATGTTATCCATAAAAATTGGGTGAAGATCCATTTTAATCTCTAGCAAAATGCATAGAGCAAATACTAGTTCTCGAGAAGAATAAGGATCACCTCTAGTCATTTATAAAATTAAATTGACACTAGACCATTGACCCGTGCTAACATACGGGTCATACTGAAGAAGAAATAAAGCGTTAATATGTATGTAAATAGTTTAGTTGAATGGAAATAATAGTATAATTCAATTCATAATATTAATTGCCACAAACGTTTGTACTGTACCATATTAAAATATTACCATGACATCGACCCTGGTAAGCGGAAATAGGATTGGATTGGATTTATGAGTGATCTGTTGTTTTTGATTTCAGAAGTATTTGAAAATAACATTTTGATTAAATTAAATAGGGTTAATTAAATAGGGGTAATACAGTAAAATTAATCATTGAAGTTAGGTTAAATGTAGGGCAACATTTTGCGTTCGGGTTAACATTAAAGAATAAGAGATAAGAGATTTCAGAAGTATTTGAAAATAAGATTTTGATCAAATTAAATAGGGTTAATTAAATAGGGGTAATACAGTAAAATTAATCATTGAAGTTAGGTTAAATCTAGGGCAACATTTCACGTTCGGGTTAACTTTAAGGAATAAGAGATAAGAGATTTCAGAAGTATTTGAAAATAACATTTTGATTAAATTAAATAGGGTTAATTAAATAGGGGTAATACAGTAAAATTAATCATTGAAGTTAAGTTAAATCTAGGGCAACATTTTGCGTTCGGGTTAACTTTAAGGAATAAGAGATACAAAATAGGTTTGTTTTGTTTTTAATAAAAAATAGGTTTGTTTTGTTTTACAATTGTTTAGTAAAATTACGGAGAAAAATTAGGAGTGATTTGTTTATTTTGATGGAGCGATTTGTTTCTTTTGATTTCCATGACAATTAACATTTTTTATTAAATTAAATAAGGTTATTATAGTAAAATTAAGCAAAGAAATTAGGGTAAATCTAGGGCAAAATATTGATTAGGGTTAACTTTAAGTAATAAGAGAAGCAGAGAAATTAGGGCAAATCTAGGGCAAAATATTGCTTACGGGTTAACTTCAAAAAAATAGGAGCGATATCTTCTTTCAAAAAAATAGGAGCGAAAATAGGATTAGATTGGATTTAGGAGTGATCCGTTGTTTTTGTATTCAGAAGCATTTTGATTAAATTAATTAGGGTTAATTAAATAGGGGTAATACAGTAAAATTAATCGTTGAAGTTAGGTTAAATCTAGGGCAACATTTTGCGTTCGGGTTAACTTTAAGGAATAAGAGAAATAGGGGTAATACAATAAAATTAATCATTAGAGTTATGTTAAATTTAGGATAACATTTTACGTTCGGGTTAACTTCAAGGAATAAGAGATTCATCACATCCTCCATCTTACTCACAAAATCAAACACCCAAAATGGGTACACTTGCAACAATTGATATATTTCCACAATAAAAGTACAAGGCTCCCAAAAGAAAATGGAACTAATAACTCTTAAACAACAACCCTAAGTTGATCTTTAATACTATAAATTATCGATGACTGAGTCTTGAGGACTCAAGGGTGGCATCAAGCCTCTGCTCTTCTGATTTCCAAATGTAACACCCTGATATTTTATATATGTCCTTCTGAATAATTTTTTTTATTTATCATTTAGTTGTTTAACAATTGATTTTATGTGTGAAAAATTTAAGAAAAATCTTGATGTTCCATACTTTGGTTAATTAACTAGAATTTTATCCCATCTATCTCATTTTCAATTAATCAATTTGATGAGACAATAATAATTTAATCATTATTTATTTGATTAGATATTTGATGAATAAAGTCTATATTAAGGTAAAATTATACCTTTAAATTATATTTCACGTCAATGGGTTTTAGCAAGCCTTAAGTACCCTTTTGTTTCTATAACTATGAAACTAATTACTCCTATTAAATAGCATTGTTTGAAAACTAATTTTCCACTCATTCAAAACACTTACTTGCCACTGGGACAATTTATATCACACATTCTCCATGATATATGCACATTTTTGACAAATTCAATGTTGCCATTATATTAAGTGCTTTCCTACTGTATTGGTCTTCCTATAAGATAGCTACTACGTTTATATTCCAGGAATAATACTAAATTTGAAATCGGGCTGTTCCTATAATTTGGTTGCCAACCCCTATCTATTTTAATTAGCTGTAACTTGCTGCTCTATTCTTCATTCTAGGAAACCATACATGTCTTATCATTCCTCATATATGATTTGGCCTAACGATACTTTAATTAATTACCTTTTATTTTGCTTCCCATTTTACTACCTTTCACAAAAACTATGAATATAATACCTCTTATTTAGTGTTTCCTTTCTTCATCTTGAGATTATGCCGTAAACCACTTCTTTCTATTCAGAACTATCACTGGTTAGTTCTAACTCCATTAGACTAGTTTGATTTCAACAAATCCCTTATTTGTGTCTCTAACTCTCGTAACCGTGCTCCTTGCCATTCTCACATCATCAAAATATTAGACCTCATTCTCACGCCTCTTTCCTTTATAAATCATATGTTCTCAAGCTAATCATTCACACATCACATCACTAATCCCATCATCATCTCTTGTTCATCCAAATTACTTTCTCAGTCCTTTAAGTATTCATCTGGCAACCACTTTTCTTAAAATTCATGGAAGTCTATGAATCGCGATTACGCCTTCGTCTACCTTTTGATCGAGCTAATTTTTGGGCAGCATGTTCGCAACATGTAGTTCTTCATTTTCAACAGTCTGATGGTGAAAATAATGCATGGAGCGAGAGATACCGTGTCTGCATCATAGTTGCGAGTTGAGGCTTAGAGTCGTGGCGACTTAGGAATGAAAGCACACAAGGTGAAGGCTATTTCTCCATATGTCCGTACTTAATACTAGGGCTTTGTTATTAAATAGGGGTAGCAATCCTTATCTTTTGAAAAGAAAAATAATTAAACTGTATCTTATAGTTAAAATTTAATCTTTTCTAAAAGTGATTATTCTTAATTATGTTTTATATGATATTTTTGTATGAAAATCTGATGTAGAATGATATATTTTATGTGATTGTGCTTTATATATCTTTGTGACGTTGGGAAGAAATTTTATTTTTGATAACTAAATAAATGAAAAATATATGAAGATGTGAGTTTTATGAAAATATTGACTTTTGGTTCATGTGGATGAAGATGTGTTAATATCTGACTGTGTTTGCCTATGTGGCGGGTATTTCGTTTGACTATGTGTTTACCGGTGTTTTCGGCAAACTACGGGTTAGTTTTGATTATTACAAGCGAGACCGAACTAGAAATCTCAGGAGCATGTTGTACAAATGTTTTGATCAAAAAAAGGTTTGAAAAAGGCCGCAAGATGCACTCAGGTTACTTAGAGAGCAAGACGAGTTTTGAATTAAAGAAGGCACTGTCTCTCGACAGGTTTGAGATTGCAAGTAAAAGCAAAATAAAATTAAAGGAAAGGGTAAAAGTTTAAACACATAAACTTAAAGGAAATGTAAAATGCATTGCATTGAAAATAAAGGTGGTCTACAAATCAGTTTACATACTTTATGTATAACTCGTTTCCCTAGACGCCGGTAGTTTGAGTGTTGTAGAATTTTATAAATGACTTACGACCCATTTTCTGACTTGCAAACACTTATTTATACTAAAAAACCTAACTGGCAAAACACTACTCCCATGATCAACACTCTCTCCATCTTGGACACCCGCTTCTCTCCACGTTTCCATTAAGGGAACCGCTCTTGAGCTTGAAATCATGTTTTCCCGCCTTGAATACTTGATTTCGACGTGATCGCTCTTTCAGCCTTGCTTTGTCGAACTTCTGACTATGCACGCTAGGCTTGCCATCCTGTCGAAATCCTCAACTTGAAATGAGAAAGCCTTCGATTCCTGCAAAGTTAAAGGTCAACCAAATATTTACCATATTAAATGAGCCTGTCGAAATTACATGCTAACACTATGCATTTGCCTTTGTGGCGGGTTAATATCAATCATATTGCTTTTTGGTGCCTAAGTGGTGAGATTTAGTGTTTATTTTCATGATCATGCATTAGCATATGCATCTGTGTGGTGCCTTAGTGGCAGGTTATTTCTGTGTGGTGCCTTAGTGGCAGGTTGATTATATCCGGATCATGCAGTATCTAAGAGCATGCATTTTACACATAATTGTATTGTATTGGGTCTGTTATGCATTTGTGTGTTGATAAGTGATTAAACTATTATAATACAAAGGAAATGTGTGTGAACTTTACTTAAAGCATATGACTTGAATGTATTTTTCTTATTTTTTTTTTATTGAGAAGTTTTTATACTATCTATTTTGTGGCATTGTTTCTTGTGCTTTGAGTATGAACCAATTTGAATAAGAAGATTGACCCTTACACTAACATTTTAGGTACCAAAGAAGAGATAGTCTATGCTTTGAAGTTTTTGCTTGAAGTGCGTACGAGAGACAAATTGGGTTTAGATCGAATTGTAAATTTTAAAGGATATTTATTTTAAGAATTTTCATTAAATTATGTTAAGAATTTTGTATATATTTTGCTAAGAATTTATTATTGACGATAAAAAGAAAGTAGTGTTTTTGGAAAACATGAGAATGAATTAGGCGTAATGCCTTGAACTAAAATCCAGGGTGTTACATCAAACCTGATTGTAACTCTAACAAGTTTTGAATGTTGTTCTGATTCCAGTATAACTCAAACTATTTAGAACTTGGAGCATAAGCCTAGTTCACAACAAATATACAGGAATATAAATTTTTTCATAAAACATGCCAACTAATCCAAAATGCAATTCTTATATGTTAGTGTTAATGATTCTAGAATTTACCACTTTACATGGTATTGTGGATCTACTCAACTAAATGTGTAGTGTCTCTAATCTACATATTGTTGAATATAAATCTGATCAAACAACGACTCAATAAAATCTCACATGGTTAAGGTGGTTCAACTCTCAACAATCACACCCTACATTCCATCATAGTTGGACCATAAATCTATCATTAAAGGCACATATGCCCTCCAGAAGGGCTCATGCGCCCTCTCAAAGGGCTTCTGAAGCCTAAGCGCATCCCCGTCTTGACAAGCTTCTAGAAACATCTAGAATGCTTTAGAGTGACTTAAAGCCAAAATGCTTGGAGCAATTATACTTGTTTGTATAGATTAGACAATTATACTTGTTTGGTAATTGATTCCCTTACTTAAATAATCTGCTTATGTGAAGATCTTATTTTAAAAAGGAACATGATCACATGAAAATGGAGGATATGCATACTTTGGATTTATTTAGCTATGGAAGATCCAATCAACAAAGATGAGCTCAATTCATCACCATCATAGCCATCCTCATGTGAAGGCGGATATGAATTCATTATGGTTTCTCTCGATGCCAACAACGCCATGGACAACGGTTTTACTCATCTTTCTTTCTTTATTACATATATTTTAAGAAAATATACTGTTTGATTTGAAAAAAAAAATTCTTGCACAATATATTTTGAGAAAATATATTGTTTGATTTGAAGAAAATTTATCGTCGAATATATTTTGAGAAATTATACTGTTCGATTTGACAAAAATTTATTGCCGAATATATTTTGAGAAAATATACTTTTTGATTTGAAGAAAATTTCTTGCCCATTATATTTTGAGAAAATATACTGTTTGATTTGAAGAAAATTTATTGTCGAATATGTTTTGAGAAAATATACTATTTGATTTAAAGAAAATTTATTATCGAATATGTTTTGAGAAAATATACTGTTTGATTTGAAGAAAATTTCTTGCACAATATATTTTGAGAAAATATACTGTTTGATTTGAAGAAAATTTATTGTCGAATATGATATGAGAAAATATGTTGTTTGATTTGAAGAAAATTGATTGTCGAATATATTTTGAGAAAATATAGTGTATGATTTTAAAAAAAATTATTGCTCAATATATTTTGAGAAAATACACTGTTTGATTTGAAGAAAATTTATTGTCGAATATATTTTGAGAAAATATACTGTTCGATTTGAAGAAAATCTATTGCCGAATATATTTTGAGAAAATATAATGTTTGATTTGAAGAATATTTCTTGCCCAATATATTTTGAGAAAATATACTTTTTGATTTGAACAGAATTTTTTTGCCGAATTTATTTTGAGAAATATACTGTTTGATTTGAAGAGAATTTATTGTCGAATATATTTTGAGAAAATATACTATTTGATTTGAAGAAAATTTATTTCCGAATATATTTTGAAAAAATATATTGTTTGATTTGAAGAAAATAAAAAAAAAGAATGCGGAGTAAAATACAAGAGGTAGGACCAAGTTAATAGAAGAAAGGCTACTATAGATACCCGTGGTAGAAGTAAAGTGTAGTATTGTTAAAATGTCACAAATGAGGGATTTTGGCGTGGAAAATCTTGGTATTTAAGAGGTACAAGTGACCCACCTCTCTTTCCTGGGAAGCCCTTTCATGTACCATTTACTTTGCAAATAGAACTAACTGTTTAGTAAAAACATAAATAATGGATTAATAGCGCCAGACCCACGTAGACGAATAAAATTGAGCAGAATACTTAGTCCTAACTTCATAGGAGGAAGTGAAGACATAGAAAATAAATAAAATACCAAGCAAGTTAAAATTCAAGTTAGTAGGAAAAAGAGAAAGAGTATAAAATAAAAAGAACGAAGTGGGCGAGAGTTAGTTTAAATCTAATAAGGAAGTAGAGAATTTCGATTTAAGAAAAGTAGTAGGAAGACTTAGTTCCAATACAATAGAAGAAAGAAAAGGAAGGATTAAAAGCACAAGATAATCAAGTAAGAAGGTTAGTAAAAGAATGAAAAGAATAGGAAGAGGAGTAGAAAATATGGGCGAGTCAGTAAGAGAAGACAACGATTAATTAATTCTCATTAAATAGGATCGAATATGATTAAGACTCCTTTATTTTGGAAGTTCGGAAGTAACGTTATATTTTAGATAATAAAGTTTGGGAGGCAAATAAGCCCGCCAAGGGCGAGGTTAAACAAAAGGAAGAACTCACCAAACAACACGCCAAAATGAAAAGCAGAAGCAACAAACATGTCATTAAGAGCTTAAAGATGAAACACGGAGTTATTCTAACCTTTCTCGATCGTTGATATTTATTTTGCAGGTTCTTAACGAGGCACCCTACTTTCTTAGAACTCTCCTTCTCTTACTGTTCTACTTTGTTCAGATATAACTACTATGAAATCTACAAAGAATTCTACATTCAAAGGGAGCCTAAAACGTCAACCCTTAAAAGGGCTCTAAACGTCACCATTCCGTCAACCCTTAAAAGGCTCTGAACATTGCCATTCCGTCAACCCTTAAAGAGGGCTCTGAACGTCGACCTCTCGTCAACCCTTAAAAGGGCTCTAAATGTCGACATTTTGTCAACACATACATACTTAAAATTAAATTATTTAAGTATATCATTATATCTATCTACTAACTATTTATTAAAATTAATACAAGCTGATTTTACCATTTTGCCCTCCTGAGGGGCATTTTTGTAATCTAATAATTTTTGGATTTTGTTGGTTGCCACCTCATAAGCTTATGGTTATATATTTGTTCCTCCTGAGTTGGTCTTCATTCATTTCATTCTATTATTACCAACACAATAACAGACACACAAAAAAGACAAATCCTACAATTTCTCGACCATTTTCCACTTCAACATCAAAGAGCTCCCTTTCCGGCGGAAAACACGCAAAATTCCTTCACTTTTGTGGTCACGCTACAACACCAAAAGTGGCTACAAATCTACAAGGGTATGTTCCATTTACACATAGAAACATCAATTATGAATCTAAAATCATGATCGATTGATTTATTTGTGTTTTCTGTTGTATCTTTGGTTTGGATATGTGATTGCATGTTAAGGGTTTGGACTAATTTGGGTTGCATGTTCTGAAGAAAGTTGTTTCTATGATTCTAAGGGTTTGATTATTTTGTTTTGGTGATTCTAAGGGATTGATTAATATGCTTGTTCTGATTTTGTTTGTGATGTTTTTGTTTTGTTTTTATTTGATTATGTTGTGAAAAAATTGAATCTTTTGAGATTAAATCACATTTAGTGTAAATTGCACACAAGGTGTTTGTGAAATTGATTAAAATTGGTGATGCATGAATTTTTTACCTGATGACCTAAAAATCTATGTATATTTCTCTATTGTTTGGCCTTTTTGTTTGTATCATTATTTCAAAGGGCTTTTGCAATTTTGGACAATTTTAACTCTTTGGATCATAGCAAATTTCATGATATAGAATTTTCACAAAATTTGAGTGATTGTGTTATCAATTTAGTATATTGGAGGTTTTTTGATAATTGATTGGTTCTTTTTGTTGATAACTTAGTTTAAATAATCTTTCGACAAAAGTAAATGCAGAAAAAAGAAAAAATATATAGGAATTGAGTACCTTGGAAAAAATTGAGAATAGCATATGTTATAAATATGGGAGCTTCTTCGGTGCATTCAGAAAACTGACTTTTTTGAAAAAGTTAATTTTGATTTTAATGTTTGATTCATTTTTAAATTGTTGATTACTGATTAATGATCAATAGTAATT